>CERI01117623.1_pt1 | contig 10403 bp, 8 predicted proteins | sample 350261 | NCBI WGS metagenome assembly CERI01 (sample SAMEA2620979, study PRJEB7988) | marine metagenome | isolation source: saline water (ENVO:00002010), including
AAAGAAACAAAAGAAATTAAAGGTATTGATAATGAAAGTAACGATTAAAATTTATTTTATGATTCTGGGTTTATTATTAACAATCTCAAGTATTTCAACATTTGAATATAAATTACCAAATGCTGGTGATAAACCTACGTCCGCAAACCATAATTTATTGTTACATTCGGGAGTAATATGTTTATGAACAGTATGGCCTACAATTAATCCGCCATCTTTTTGATTTAATATCTCAAGAGTTTTATTTAAAATATCGCATTTATTTTTATTAAAAAAATATTCTCTATTCCAAAATATACTATCTTTGGAAAATAACAGGTCTTCTTCATACTTTGTTAGTCCTCCCTTTTTATTTCCTCTAAGTATATTTCTAATTATAGAATTAATTTCAGAAATACTTTTTGAATTAACATGCTTAGGAAGTAATCCAGCATGACAAAAATACCATTTATTAATCTTTAAAACACCATATGAATGACATGCTAATAATTTTGCCATATAACCACCTGGTTCAAAAAGATGTCTTCTTATTTTGTTTCCTGTATGATTTAAATGTTTTTTGTGAACATACCTAAAATCTCCTTGTATATTCATTATTTCATGGTTACCTATTAAATAATGAACTTTTCCACCATGTTTTTCAGCTTCGGAATCTAAATAATTAAGAAATTCAAATATAGAAAATTCCTCCATACTTTGAGCCGATGATTTAATACCTCTTCCACCCTTATCTAATATGTCCCCTAATTGAACAACATGTGTATCTCTTCCTATCCATTCTCTGCTATCATTTATTACTTTAGCTTTCTTAAGACATGTCATTAATATATTAAAATCTCCGTGTATATCTCCTACTACAACAATCCTTTTTACATTAGAATAAATATCTTTATAATTTTTATTACAAACAAATTTGTTTTCAATGTAGTAATTTATTGGTTTGAAATATGAATTAGCCATTTATAATAAAACTATAAAATATTTTAAGTTATCAAATATTTAATAACTTCCTATTTATTAAAATAGGTTTCATTAATCATTTATAATTCTTAATTAAAAAAAAAATCTTTAAATATTGTATATAAAATGGATCAAGTACAAATTCAAGTACAAGCTATTGTAAGAGATAGTGTAGGAACAATCGAAACTGTTTTAAATCGTAGTTTAGATAACGTATACATTTCTACCACAATTAAGGTTCTTATTGGACTTTACGCAGCATTTGCCGCACCTAAATTACCCCCTTCATTAGTAGACCTTATGGATAATATTCTTGTCCGTGTTGCTTTCGCTTTTGTTATTGTATTAACTGCCACAAGAGACCCTTCAATTGCTTTAATGATAGCAATTGCTTTTATTGTAACTTTACAAACCGCCAATAAATTTAGACTCATGGGAACTGAATTATCTGTTTCTGCTCCTGGCCAAACTTCTTGGCTCCCCAGTGCCAAAAGAGAAGGATTTTACGATCAAACAGTCGATTTTCAAAATCCCGATACACCAGAAGAAGCCGTCGATATGCCTGAAGAAGCCGTAGATATGCCTGAAGAAGCCGTAGATATGCCTGAAGAAGCCGACGATACTGTAGAAAGACTTACTCGTAGAAGAAATGTATGGAGACCCAGTGGTGAACAAAAAGAACGTTTCACCGACGGAGATGACCAAGATTTAGAAGGTGCCGGTCCTGAATACTTCACCGACAATTTATCCCCTCATTTCCAAGCTAAAAGACCCGAAGACCTTCAAGCAATGAAAGGAAGCAATTTAACTGGAAATATTGAAAGCAACCCAACAGCTGTATTCACATCTAACACTCAATTCCATGACGTCCAATCAAATAATGTTGAGCAAGCTGATCAAAAAAGTTGCTTCAAATCAATGGCTAATCAACACTGCACTCAAGGATTATCATTAAATACTCCCAGCGGAGTTTAAATATATTAAAATTTTAAAAGAATTTTAAATTAAATATTAATTTAAATATCTATTGAGGTGGAGAATCTGGTTCTAAATTATCAGTTTTATTTCCCCAAGGCCATAATATGTCACCCACACTTGATGATGCCGGTGGTTTCATAACTGTATTATTTCCGGAAGTTCTCCAATACATATTATTATTTCGCGCTTCATTATTAGAATTTGAAATATTTTTAAGTAAATCGTGATTATCCTCTTGTATTTGGTCAAACTTTTGTAAATATATATTTCTATTTTCATTAAGAAGTTCCATATTTTTTATTGAAAGTGCTTTATTTTCTTTTAATAATTCTAAATATAATACCTTATTTTCTTCCCATCTTTTTGAATTTTCATTAAGTTTTTCAAGAATAATAGAAAATTTATTTTCAATATCTGTATAAGAATTTGTAAGTTTTTCTACTTTATTTTCAAGATTATTTAATCTGTTACTTAAATTTGGAGACATCAATATTTCATAATCTTTATTTGGGGAATTTGGAAATGACATTATATATAAGCAATATTTAAATTCTATAAATAAAATTTATAATTTAAAAATTGAGGTTATTATCATTATTTAAAATTTCAAATTTACCGTAATTTGAATCTAAATTTTCATGGACGAACTGTTGTTGTATAGTATAATGTATATTACGTTTTAATAGATTATTTTTTGTAGCATCAATGATGTAATTATTACCTTTCAAGTTTTTGGATGTATGTTCATTTTCTATTCTATGATTTAAAAGACATTGAACAATGAATTCTAAAATATCATTATTTTCAGACATATCGTCTTTTTATATCTTACGAATTTAAATAAAATTTCTTAAAATTAAAATAGGTGTTAAATTTGATTAATTATTTATCAAGTATAATATAATAAAAAAATGAAATATCTTGTTATTGTAGAATCTCCCGCAAAAAAGAATAAGATACAACAATTTTTAAATACAATTAAAGGACATTCTTTTATAGTAGAAGCATCTTTTGGACATATAAGGTATTTTGCCAATGGACTTAAATCTATAGATATAGGAAATGATTTTACTCCAACCTATTCAGTTACAAAAGATAAATCGAAAGTTGTAAGCAATCTTAAGCAATTAAAGAAAAAAGTAGATGATGTTGTTATTGCTACTGATTTAGACAGAGAAGGCGAGGCAATAGGTTTTCACATTGCAGATGTTCTTAATCTTTCTAAAGAAAATACAAAAAGGATATGTTTTAATGAAATTACAAAATCGGCAGTAGTAAAAGCTTTCAATAATTCAAGAACATTAGATTTTAACTTATTTCATGCTCAACAAACAAGAAGTATACTTGATTTACTTATTGGATTTGAAATATCTCCTCTTCTTTGGTCTGCTATTCAAGGTAAACTATCAGCAGGACGATGTCAAACACCTTCTCTTCGTTTAATCAACGAAAGAGAAAAAGTAATAGAAGATTTTAAATCTAATAAAAGTTTTCAATTATCAAGTATGTTTGATATTTATGGTGAAATAGAAACTAATTATTATAAAGAAATTGAGGATAAAATAAAAGTCAAATCATTACTTGAAAAACTAATAAATCACAAATTTAAATTGTCCAATGTTAATGATAAAATATCTAAACAAAATCCTCCAGCACCATATATTACATCAACTATTCAACAAGACGCTTCATCTAAATTTGGTATGTCACCATCATTAACAATGTCTGTTTTACAAAAACTGTATGAAAAAGGTAAGATTACATATATGCGGACTGATTCAACTATTATATCTGACGACTTTATGAAGAAAATTAGTGAATTTATTGATCAAAATTACTCCGGCTTTTTTAATAAGAGACAATTTAAGAGTAAAGTTTCCAATGCCCAGGAAGCTCACGAATGTATTAGACCGGTAAGTCTTGATGATTTACCCGATAGTTTTCCTGCTAACGAAACGAAATTATTTAATATTATTAGACAACGTGTAATAGCTTCTCAAATGAAACAATATAGTGAAAAGAATTATACCTATACACTTGAATCAATTCAGTTAAAAGTTCATAAATTTACATTCACATTGACAAAAGTAATAGATGAAGGATTTAAAGTCTTATATCCATCATCACAAGGTTCCTCTGAAAGTCATGAAAATCTAATTAAAAAAATCAAAGTAGGAGAAATTTATATTCCTCTCACTATGGTAGCTACAGAAAAAAATACTAAACCAACATCCAGATATACGGAGGCATCTCTTATTAAAGAACTTGAAAATAAAGGTATCGGAAGACCATCTACATTCGCCAGTATTGTAGGAAAACTTTTTGAAAGAAAGTATGCACTCAAAAAATCAACTCATAACTATAAAGATATTACTCTTGATATATTAAGTATTCAACATGGAGATACATCTGTAAAAGAAGAAGAAAAAAAAACTAAATCTGTATCTGAGAAAAATAAAATTTTTATAACTGATATAGGTAAACTTGTTAATGAATATCTCGAAACACACTTTAATGATATATGCCAATATAACTTTACTGCGAAAATGGAAACAGATTTAGATAAGATTGCTGATAACAAAGTAAACTGGGTTAAGATTACTCGTAATGTATATGATACTTTTCATCCAACTGTATTAAAACTAAAAGGTGATAGTGAAATAAAAAAATCTTACAAAGATAGAAAAACTAACCATTTAGGTAAATATAAGGGGAAAAATGTTTACACCTACATAGGTAAATATGGTCCATGTATTCAATATGGGGAAAAAGACGAAAGTCCACGATTTGTTAGTATTAATACAGATGAATTTGAGGATATTAATGCTATATCTCTTAAGGATGCTACAGAGTTACTAAAATATCCAAAAGAATTGGGTGAATATAACGGTAAAATGGTGACTATAAACAAAGGACCTTATGGCTTTTACTTAAATTATGATAATCGAAAGTTTTCTGTCGATGATAAAAAAGTAACTCTTAGTCAAGCCAAAGAAACAATTGATTCTACACAATCTAATATAATTAAAGAATTTAGTGGTCTTACTGTTAGAAATGGACCATATGGACCATATATTAAAAAGGGTAGTAAATTTACTCCTGTTCCAAAGGAAATTGATCCTAAAAAATTAAGTAAAAAAGAATGTTTAGATATTATTGAAAACTACGTTCCTGCTAAATACGGTAAAGGTAAAGGCAAAGGTAAAGGTAAAGGTAAAGATAAAACTGTTAAAAAATAATTAATTGTAAATATAATTAATTAATTTATAAATTAAATCCTCTTATTTTTTTACCACGATTAGTAGTAGCAGTTGTATTAGTGGCACCAGGGACCTTTAGTAATTGGAATTTTAAATCAGTATCTGATGAACCAGGAACTGCTGTTAATGTAAATTTTAAATCAGTATCTGATGAACCAGGAACCGCAATTAATGTAAATAACAAATCGGTAGAACAGCTTAAATCAGTAGACGCAATTTTAAGTTCATCTCCTACAGCGTAACCAGATCCTGTAGCATTTATAGTTAGTGCTGTTGCTTCTCCACTAGCAATAGTTATATCAACTGTCATACCTGAACCACCTCCTGTTACAGAAACAACAGATGTACCAGTAGGTGTCTGATCAGCAGCATCTGTGGCTTCTTGAGTAATATTAGCATAATTATCTTTTGTAGTTCCATTTCCTAATGAACCACCTGGTAATAAATTCTTATCAACTGTAATTACATCATTTTTTTTGTAATCCGACCCCGTAGTTTTAATTATAGCTTCTGTTACAGACAGAGATGCTACAGTTAAATCAAGAGTCATTCCTGTTCCTGAACCACCGGTAACTGCGATATCAGTTAATGAACCATTAGTGGCATCGGTAGGATTTCCTGTGAATCCTACAGTAGTATAAGCATTAATACTTTTTTTAGCAATTAATTTAGTTGCGTCTGATACAGTTACTGTAGTATTACCTGTTACACTTGATCCTGAAAAAGCGGATTGTAAATCTGAAGCTGTAATTGAAAAAGTATCATCGTCTACTACGCCATCACTTCCAGCTGTATATGTATTAACTATAATATTAGTAATTATATTATTGAATATAGTTACATCCACTGTTAAAGAACCTCCACCGGCTGCAAAATTTGTCGTGGAAGGACTTGCTGTAATACCTGTTTGTGTCGTTTCTGATGTTACACCTGTGATTTCTGTAGGATATGTTATTGTTCCGGCGAACGTATCATGAGTGCTTCCAACAGGAACAGATTTACCAGGAATACCATTTTTGTCAATTGTTATTACATCATTGGCTGTGTATCCAACTCCTGGGTCAGTTACAGTAATTTTAGATACATTGTTATTCTCAATAACTAATTTATTAGTTAATTTTTGGTTCGATGCGGTGACGTTGCCTCCCGACACACTTGCTGTATCTATAATAAGCGATGCTGAATTAGTAGCTGTATTTACTTGTTGTGTAATTTTAGCAAATGTTTCGTCAATTACAATTTCTTCACCAGCAACTTCTCGTATAGTTATACCATTTTCCTCAGATAAATCTGTTTGACCCTTTTCGCTATCATTAGCACGCATAAGTAATCCCCTAAGAACCTCCTCATTAATTTTATGAATACCACCAGCATCGTAAGCACTATCAAAATCACCTTTAGTTGTTGAACTTGTATTGTAAGGTATTATAGCTTCAGTAGTGCTACTGTTGTTACTACTAACATCATTACTTTGAGTTAGTATAGCGTTTACACCAATTAAAAACTTTTTGGTCCCTACTATATCTACTCCATTAAATATACTATCAGTTTGCGCTTCGTCTCCTTCATTAGTAGAATCTGCGATTTGATAAGATTTGAAAATGTCGCCGCCTCCTCCTCCATTTTTCTTAGCCCTGGTCGTATCAATATCATCTGAAGTATCAGTCCCTGTTGTAATATTAATGCCCTGTGCACCATCTGTAGTTGTTGCTGTAGCAAGTCTTTTTACTTTTTGCTGATGTTTAAATAAATTTACTCTAAAATCAACTATTTTAGCATTTTGATTTGTTGCCGTATTTACAGCGGCACCCGCATTAGTATTAGCGGCATCATTAGCATCTTTTAAAGCTACCTCAATATATTCTTTTTGAACTATTATTTGTTTCTTCATTTTAAGTAATCTTGTTATCATTGAATCTATTTCACTAATACTATCATCACAATGCCCCATTGATGTTATAGCATCGCTATTAGTAACTGATTTTGCCATATATATATAAAATATATATAATAACTTATAAAAATACTTAAAAACAATTACAGTAGTTATTTTTACTAATGAGTAAAAGTGTAAAATCTTATTCTAATAATGTTAAACAAAACTTGCTTATGGATTCTCTTAAAACATTCTTCCTTAAGGAGGAAAATTTAAATATTATTATGCCTATTATTAATGGTGATTCAAAAATATCCCTAAGGGTTATGGATTGGTTTGTAACAAATTATTCGAAAAAAAATAATATTTCCTATTTAATTGATAATAATGGTGAAATTATCACTGATATAACTGACCAAAATAACGGTAAAGAGTTTGTTGTTTATCTTGACTATAAATTACAATTGAAAGGCTATCAAAAAAAACAATTTGATCCATTTTGTAGAAGAGATCGTATTCAATTTTATTACAATAACGACGATTATATAACTACTACTGTTGGCCAACTTAATTTTTTCAAATGGACAATTAAAAACTCTGTTCTAAGTTACATTGAAAATAATCTTGTAGATATTGAAAAAGATATGAATGATTGTTATAAAGCTGTTTATAGTGTTGACAAAGGTTCCAATAACAAGGGTAAATCAAGTAGGAGAAAAAGACAGGAATTATCTATTTCTGCCACAAAGAAACTTAATAAATCAAATGTTAAGATATATGTATCATTTGACTAATAAACAATTACAAAAATATGTAATTATTTATTTAATTAACAAGGTCCGCATTTTCTTGTATTTTTAGGAACAAGTCCTTCTTTAAAAGTGTCCATTATCTCTTTGGGACTTAAAGCTCTCTTGTATACTCTTAAATGATGAAATTGTCCCTTGTAAGAATGTGTATAACCTTTTCCAATATATGGCGCCCAGGATGTTCTTCCAGCATATTTATGTTTAGTTCTTGTAGTGCTTGATACTCTTCCATTTATATACCAAGTAATCATCCTTCTCTTAAAATCTCTTACTAGGGTAACATGTGTAAGTTTATTATTAGGTATAGATTTTCTGCTACCTGCCCATTGATAGCCGCCTGAATTAGATCCCTTTGGTCCATAATAATAACTTAATTGGCCTCTTTTTTCTAAAGTTATAGTTCCTTCGCCTCCATAACCGGCATGGAAAAAATTTTCTCGCCATCTATTTTTGTTAGTAGGTCTAAGCCAAACTGATATAGTCATATTTCCTATGAAATTATAATTTCTTACCCGGTAAGGTTTTGTGCTGGCAGAATCATATTTAGCTATGTACAGTGCGGTATCTTTTGCTACAATACTACTTCCATTAACTAAATCTTCTGGACAAGAACAAGTGAATTGTTTATCGTTGGCGGTAAAGTTAATTCTTCGGGCATATCTTATTACATTTCTTAATTTTTCCTTAAATGCACTACATAAACTTGGATTTCCTATCTTAGGATTTTTACAGAGAGAACTTGCTTCTTTTACCAATCCAAAAAATTGATGCGTATTTTTACCATTTATTATAATTTCCTCAATTTGTTTTTCACATTTAGCTTCTTGGTCATATTCTAATTTTCCAGCAATTGATTTTATTGAACAGGCTAATTTTAATAATTCAACCGAAGAAACAGTAAATTTTTTCTGAAGTGTTGAATTCACAAGTTTGATATTTCTATTTATTGCTACAGAAATAAGTGTAAAAAAATCTTTATTTTCATAATTTGATTTATCTACTTTATATAGATTAACACATCTAGATTTGTCTACCTCGAAACCCTTTTTAGGTGTTCTAGAGCAACTTTCTACATCATCATTAGATGAACAAGCTGCGCCATTAAATTCTGTATATCTTGGATCAGGGCAAAATTTAGTATCAACTAAATCACTTGCCTCTGTAGCAAAAGTTATTTCAACCCATCCAAGTTCACTATGAGAACAATAAGGACCTTGTGCTGTCTTAATACGATAGGCCTCTTCATGTATCCCTCTTTTATTAGCTCTTCCACAGTGTCTTAAGTCAGGAGCTTTTGAAGTATCATATAAATCATTTGCCCATCCACCTCCCTGTCTTTGAGTCCAACTGGTTTTTCCTGTTTTACCTTTCATATTACATCTCCAGTTAGGTATTCTTCCATAGCTTACAGAATGCCATAAGCTATAATCAGTAAAACATTGACCACCATATTGTAATGAATAGTATTTATGTTTTCTCGCATGCGCTATCTCTCTACATTTTTCATTAGACATCGGATAACCAGCAACAAATCTAACTCTTCTTCTTGGACCATCTTTAAAACATCCTATTCTTTTACCCGAAGGTCTAAAATTTCTTCCTTTTGATTTATATCTTGAATATACACCTGTACATTTATAGTCTACATTATTAGTTGGGTAATATGTTCCGTTCCAAAAAATATGTCCAGCAATATATCCAGGCCCTCCAGTATTTAAATAATAAAATACAATTTTATCACCTCCTTTAAAATTAGGAATATTCATTCTAACTAATCTATTACAGCATTTAACATACCCTATACGTTTAAACCCACTTTTATTTCTCCACCAAGTTTGTCTGCCTTTAGGCAATTGTGATCCTGCTTTAAGATGATATACATATAAATGGTCATCTGCTATAAAAGATAATTTAGCAGTACTAGAACTACTAAAATTTTCTATTGTAGAATTATATAAATTAGTAAATCTGAATATTAGTAATAAAACAATTATAAGAAATATCAAACTATTCATTTATAATATAAAAATAAATTTATTTGTTCTAATCTTATAATCTTCTCGATTTATATATTTAAAGACTTTATTAATAAATATAGTAATGAGTGATTCATCCGAAAATGATCAAAATTTGGGGAATACAAGTGAATCAGAAAATATGTCTGAAGGTGTAATTTCTGATATTGATTCAGATGATGAGATAGACAATATAGGTAATAATATTACAGATAGTATATTAAATGATAATAATATTTTAAGTAATACTGATAATAGTGATGATTATTCACTTAGTCAAACTAACACGAGTGTATCATCAAATTTATCTTCTGATAGTCTGGTAAATTTGATATCAGTAGAAAATAATCATAGTATTATCTCTAATAATTCTGACAACGAACTTGATAATATCTCAGAGACTTCGTCTGAAAATAATTCCGATACAGATAATATTTCAGAAAACGCAATAGATAATACGTCTGTTGATACTACACCTGTCGATAATACATCTGTTGATACTACA
>CERI01284168.1_pt1 | contig 10401 bp, 11 predicted proteins | sample 350261 | NCBI WGS metagenome assembly CERI01 (sample SAMEA2620979, study PRJEB7988) | marine metagenome | isolation source: saline water (ENVO:00002010), including
TCAGCACTAGCATCAGTTGCGCCATGAATAATATAATCATATTTTATATTTGGATATTCAAAATCAACAATATCTCCTTCAATATATTTAAAGTTCTCATAGCTTCCTAAATCAGGAAATTTATTTGCAAAAGATTGAATATTTCTTGTCAAAATTGTGACTTTTATCTTTAGATTCATATTTGTATTTGCATACAAAATACTCTTAAGAATCCAAACTCCTATAAAACCAGTACCGCCAGTAAGAAAAATATGTGAATTATTGAGCTCCTTGAAAATGTCATTGCACGAAGACATGATAGTTTTAAAATCATCTGAAATACTATAATTTTTTATAATAGAAGCCATTCTTTATAATTATATGCCCGAAATTGTTTTATTATATTACAAATACTTGGTAAAATATTTTTTAATTTAATATTATATTACCAACTATACGCGAGAATTCACATGAATAATCAAAGTCAAATTAGAACTGAAATATTAGTTTCTATAATTACGCTTGGCTTTATTATCGCTCTATTCTTTAAATATGTTCAAGGAGCTTACCTCCATATGGATTTTCCATTTAATACTTTTCTGTTTGCTCCGGATGATAGATTTAGAGATTTTTTTGGGCCATATGTGCAAGCTCAGAATTTGGAAGCGTATATAAATAAACCAGGATTAGTAATATCTCAATATTTTCCATTTCTTTACTTGATTATTTACCCCTTTACTTTTTTGGAAATGCATTACGCAAGTTATTTATTTTCTGCAATATTTTATTCTTTATCAATTATTTTATCTTGGTTATATATATCAAAACTTAATCATATAAAAACCTTCTCAAGCAAAATAACAACAACCGCGGTATTTACATTAATGAATTACGGGATGTTATTTTGTTTTGACAGGGGAAACGTAGAAATTATAGTTTATATATTACTTTGTATAGCGTTTTTATATTTTTTAAAAAATAATATTAAAATTTTTTCATTATTCATAATATTAGCTACTATGGTTAAGCCCTACATAGGTCTTTATTCTATAATTCTTATCAATTTAAGGGATAAAAGTACAATAATTTTATATTTTAAATTTTTAGCAATATTAATTATTATGTTTTTTTCCATGATGCTATTTTTTAATGGTAAATATAGTGACAATATAAATACGCTTTATAATAATCTTGTTTTAGTAAAAAATATGTATGATGCAAAAATTATGTTATTTTATAGCGTAAGTATTTTGGAGCCAATAAAATATTTTATTCCTGAAAATTCATCAGATTTAACAACAAAAATTCATATGATTATAACGTTGCCAACATTTCTCATATCTTGCTTTTTAATAACAATGGTTCCTAATATGATTTGGCAAAAAGTTACTATAATTACTTGTATGTTAGTTAGTCTTACTCCAGTTGCTTTTGACTACAAATTATTAATGTTTTTGATACCAATTTTTTTATTTATCACCTCAAAAGATTCTGAATCTAAAAGAGTTACATATTTATACTCTATCTTTTTTGGCTTGATTATTATTCCTAAAGATTATTATTATTTTCCAGAACTAAACGCAACGAGTATTCAAGTTTTAATAAACCCAATATTAATATATGCACTCATACTGTTTCTATGGTACGAAATATCAAAAAATTTAAAATTTACTAGAAAAATTTAAGCCTTGCAAAATTTGATCATTAAGTGAATTTGAAAATAAATCATTTGATTGTCCCGAAAAATATATCTCAGGATACTTTTTATGTATAAAATTCTTGTGATTCAAATAATTATCATAATTATTTTTACTAGGTATCATATAAGTATTTTTTAAAATCATCGCCCAAGAATTATCTAAACTATCAACTTTGTTAATAAAGCTCATAGTAATCAATTGATTTAAGAAAATTTTTTCAATATCCTCATCGCTACAATTAGGATTTATTTCTTTGAAATAATCATAATTTGCCTCACAAACAATACTATGATAATCATCATCATCTGAATTAGAACATTTTGATTGATTAGTAATTCTATAAAGAAAATTATCTTCATTTATTATATTTAATACTGAAAAGTTTAATTTAATAATATTTTTTGGAACTAGAGCAAAAAAAAGAATTATAGAAGCTTTATCATACTTATAATTAGAAGAAAAATCTGTTCTTATTGACTCTAAATTATCAGACCAAAAAACTTCTTTAGAACATATTTTATTGTCTCCAAAACTTATTTGGTGGCTTCCGTCATTATAATTTATAAAGTAAGATTTTTGTTCATTTTTGAAAAAAATACTTTTGTTAGAAATATTTTTTTTTAAAATTTTAGTTATATTGCCAACACGACTTTTTAGTGGGTAATGAAACAATGTTGCTTTTTTTGCAAAGACATCAATATTATCCTCAAGTAATCTCAAAGATTCAGGATAATAAAGAGGAAGCCATACTTGCCTATGAAATCTACTAATTATAGAAGATGAATTTTTATTAATAACTTTAGTTAGATACTTATCAATAATATTTTTGTGAAAAGTTTCTCCATGGTTACATTCGGAAACCTCATGAAAATTTTGTTTTAAAAAAATATCTGACTTATTTTTTTTTGATGGATGGAGTTCGTCTGGTGTACTATCAGATATTTCCGCAATCATATTATTAAATATATCTAATTTTTTAACTTCCATAATATTGTTAGAAATTAAAAAGTCATCTAAAATTAAATCTTTATATAAAACCTTTGGCGTCTCAATTTCTGATAATTCAACAAATTTTTCTAAATAATTTTTCAAAAATGACGAATATCTTCCAATGTCGCCTTTTTTGGTTTTATCAAATAATTCTATAGATGGATTGCTGCTATCATTAAAATCTGTAAATTCTAGTAAGGTCATGCCAATATCAAAATTACTATCAAATTTCTTAATGCAAGAAAAGTGACCTCCCCAAAAATCAGATGTATGAATAATACAAAAATTAATATTTTTTTTAGATAGCTCGTTAGCAGCAACTAATGTTGCAATGTTATTTCCAACTAAGGTAATGTCAAAATATTTTTCCATTTTATTATAATGAGATGTTAAGGTAAATTTCTGTACCAAGCTCAGGCATGTATTTTTGCATTTTAGATAGACCATTTAAAATATTTTTGTTAATAATCTTCTCTTTATAAATGCTATTCATTTGTGAGTGAGTAAAAGGCTTAATAAAAAAAGAACCTGAATCTAGTACTTTGAAGCCATAATCATTAACTAAATTCTTAATCTGATCTAAATTAAATGTACTAAATTGCTGCATCTTAGTTTGTACATCAGATAATTGATATACATCTTTTATTAAACCCATCTCCACTGCAAGTAATCTGTGAAATGATAGTGCGTTAGGAACATTTATATGCACAATTGTATCTTCTTTACAGAAATTTTTGAGATATTTAAGAAATGATTTTGGATCTTCAAGCTCATGCAATAAACCACTAATAATTATTAAATCATATGAGTTTTCATTTGAGACGGAAAAATCTTCAAATGTTTCGTTAAATAATTTGACATTGCTTTTATTATTACAAAAAGTAAATGCATTTTCATAAAATTTTTTTGATGGCTCAACAACCGAGAAACTTTTGAAATTATCATAAAATAAGAAAAGTGGTTCCATACCACAACCTACTTCCAATATATTTTGAGAAGAGTATTTTTTTATTGTTGAAATGACTTCTTTTCTTCTATAAGAAACTATAATATCTTCAAAATCAAGATTAACGTAATCATTTTCATATTTACCTAGATCTCTCAATTTATTTCTCCAATGATAATGTAAATTTAATTGACTCTTCAAAACCAAGATTTTTTTTAAAACTTATTAAACCATAATTTGGTTCGCTGTCAAATGTTGCAGTTCCAATATCTAAAATATTATAATCATTATGTTGACAATACTCGTATAATCCAGATGCAAGAATGGTTATAGGACTATTGTTTATATAATCAATGCTATCTGCCCAATAAAAAACATACAAAACATTAGGTTCTATCTCTATACAAACTGAAGATGCAATTAGATTTGATTTATCAAAAACTCCAAAAATTTTGAATCTATTATTAAAAATATTGATAGTATTTTTTAAATTAGCCAGACTCATAGACATTTTATAATTTTTTGAATCCCTATTTTTTTTGATTATTTCATATGCATCTTCGATGTCATCCAAATTTAATGTTTTGAAACTATATTGATTTTTAATACATTTTTTTAATCTTTTCCTTTCTGCATAATTTATTCTATCAATAAAACTGTTGTTATTTATCCTAATGTGATAGTTAATTTCGTGATTTTTAATTTTAAAACCTTTTCTGATTAATAAATTGATACATAAGGAATTAATAGCTAAATCATTTATTATTGGCGAAAGTTTGACTTCTATAGATTTTGGTTTTTCCTCTGATAATATATCAATTATTTTAAAAATATATTCTTCTAAAACCTCATAGTTAAGATCTTTTTTAGTAAAATATGGTCCGCCATATGTTCCTCTTAACGGCGAGTAAAATGAATTTTCATCGTGTATAAATGAAAATGATGATATTATTTTATTATCTGTTTTCCTTGCTAGCTGAAAATAATAATTTTTTTCTGATCTAGCTTGCGCTTTATGATATTTAATTTCATTAAAATAGTTATTTTCAGAGTCTATAAAATTATTTATTACTAAATAGTATTTATCGGTTGAATTTAAATTTATTGTGCTAATATTTTCCATAATTAGTTAGTAATTATTTATGGTTTCTACTACATAATCGACTTCGTCCATTTCAAGATGTGGGCCGATTGGAAGAGAAATTACATTTGATGATAGTTTATCAGCTATTGGAAAATCTGGCTTTATAAATTCATCTTTGTATGCATTTTGTTTGTAGGGTGGTATAGGGTAATGAATAATATGTTGTATATTTTTGGAATCTAAATATTTTATAAAATCTTCTCTTGATTCAACTTTAATAACATATAAATGCCATACAGAATCACAATTTTCCTCTACAAATGGCTTAATTACTTTTTTTGAAATTATTCTTTCATTATATATTTCGGCAATTTTCTTTCTATATATATTATCGTTATTCAAATTTCTTAATTTTATCCTTAAGAAAGCTGCCTGTATCTCATCTAGTCTTGAATTAAACCCTTTACTTTCATTATAGTACTTTACGTTTGATCCATAATTTCTAAGTTCTTTAACTTTATTGTACGTATATTTACAGTTAGTTGTGACCGCACCTCCATCTCCTAATGCTCCTAAGTTTTTTGTTGGGTAAAAACTAAATGCTGCAGCGTGCCCTAGATTCCCAGCATATTTGTTTTTATATTTTGCCCCGTGTCCTTGAGCAGCGTCTTCAAGAATTTTTATTCCTGTGTCTGCAATAACCTCTTTTATAGGATCCATATCTACTGTTTGTCCATATAAATGAACCGGTATGATAGCTTTTGTTTTTTTTGTAATTTTTTTTCTAATATTTTTTGGGTCAATGTTAGATGTGAGAATATTTGGTTCTACAGGTACTGGCGTTGCGCCTATGTTACTTACAGCCAACCAAGTCGCAATATAAGTGTTGCTTGGAACTATAACCTCATCACCCTTTTGTATATTCCAAGCTTTTAAAACAAGAAATAAAGCATCCAGACCATTTCCAACTCCAACACAAAATTTTGAATTACAAAATTCTGAGAATTCATCTTCAAATTTTGAAACCTGGTCCCCAAGAATAAAATATCCTTTTTTTAGAAAATTATCTAAAGAATACATAAATTCTTTATTATGTTTTTGGTTTATCTTTTGTATATCTAAAAATTTAATTTTCATTATTTTTGAATTTTATAAATTCTTCCATGTCTCTTATATAATCTTCTTCTTTAAAAAAATCTGAGGCAAGAGCCATTGATACAGATCCTGATGAAAAGTTACTCAAATTCCCCCATAAAGTTGGAGGGATATAAATACCTTCGTAAGGTTTACTTAAATGAACCACTTTTTCTTCTGACCCATCAGATATTTTATAATCAAAACTTCCAGATAAAGCTATTAAAATTTGATGAAGATAAATATGAGCATGGCCACCTCTTTCTTGCCCGGAAGGTATATCATAAATAAAAAAAACCCTTTTAATGTCAAAAGGAACATGATTATTTGATTCTAGGAACGAAATATTTCCTCTATGATCGGAGATTTTTGGAAATACTATTTTTTTAACATCTTTTATTGTGTAATGCTTAATCATTATATTCAGCTTAGCTTAAATAAGTATTTATTCATTATAAAGGTTATTGGGAATGTGATAAAGATAATTAATAATGGCGCTATTCTTTTATCAATTCCCATATAATCAACAAAAATTATTAGTAAAATAATACCTATTAATATTTGCACCAGATATATCAGTGGGTATAAGATAAATTTTTTTAAAGTTAATTCGGAATTAAATACAATCTTTCCATTAATAATAAATGACAATATAATTCCTATTATATAAGTAATTATATATGTAATTTTATAATCAATATAATTTATTAAAAATAAATATAATAAGTAAGTTGTAATAGTGATTAAAGCACCAGAAATTGTGAACTTTAGAAATTTACTCTTTAAATATTTTATCAATTACAACCTCAGGTCTTTTATTAACTTGATCAAATATCCTAGAAATGTATTCACCAATTATACCTAATGTAAAAATTATTAAGCCAAAAGAAAAAGTAATTATTGTGACAATGGTTGCAAACCCTGAAACTCCTTTGACTCCTAATAAAGCATATATAGAAATATATGCACCATAAATAAAACTTAAAATTGAAACTAATAAGCCAAACAAACCAATAATTCTAATAGGCTTTGAACTGAAACCAAAGAATATATCTATCAAGGTATTAAATTTTTTAACGAATGTCCACTTAGATTTTCCATGTTTTCGTTCGCCCCTTTCATACTCTATAACTTTTGGCTTGATGCCCAACCAAAAACTTAAAATTGGCATGTAAGCAGATTTTGAACTTTCTAATAAAATATTCTTATATTCGCAATCTAATAAAAAAATATCAAATCCCCCTTTCGGAAAATCTTTAATAATGAGTTTTCGTAACAGATAATAATATACTGCTGAAAATAAAATTACCATTGCAGGGTCTTTTCTTTTTTTTCTTACGCAAATATTATACTTAGAACCAGCAAGCCAAGAGTCTACTAAATCTATTATTATACTAGGTGGATCTTGAAGATCAGCTGCTATCCAGAGAAATGCATCGCCATTACAATATTTTAAACCAACTTTTGTTGCATAGGTTGCTCCAAAATTTCTTGTTAAGTTGATAACAATTGTTGCTGGTCGAGATTTTCTTATCTTCAAAAGTTCATTTAAGGAGTTATCCTTTGATCCATCGTTAACAAAAATTAATTCCAATGAAACTTCTTTTTTAAGTAATTCTTCCTCAACAGATTGTATTTCTTGAAAAAGTGGTTCTAAAGATTTTTCATTGAAGTAAACTGGTACTATTATAGTTAGTTTTTTCATTTTAATTTTTTCTACTTAATCTTAATTCTAAAGCAATTCTTGTTGTATGTGTATTATTATTACTTGCAGCACCATGTATCAAATATGGAGAGAAAATAATTGCCTTTTTTTCAACTGGATTTGGTCTTATTAATTTAAATTCACCTTTTACTTTCAAAATACAGGGGACATTATATGTAATATTATTAATTTTCGCACTCCTGCAGTCACTTTTGTAGAGTGATGATTCATTCATTAAGTGGCTTTTTGGCATTATAGGTAATGAAGAGTTTTGATCGCAACCACATATAGGAATCCATATATTTATAACATCTTCATAATATGGTAAGTAAGCATCTTTGTGCGGAGGATTATAATCAGTGCTGAATGGTCTATTTATTCTCATTTGAACATGTGTTCTTTTCAGTAAAGAGTTGTAAGAGGTTAGATTAACACCAATGCTATTGGACACTACTTTAGCTATCCTTGATAAGTCAAAATTAAAATCATGATCTCTCAATTCTCTTGTTTTGTTAATAATTTTCAGATGATCATCGTCATTCTTAATATACTCGTGATATTTTTGAATGTTAAATTTTTTTGGAAAATTGATACCGCTTTTAATACCGATTTCGTAAATGGTATTAGTAATATTTTCTTTAAGTTTTTTAAAGTCTTGATCTTCAAATAAATTAATGATGGTAAATCCATCTTCAACCCATTTTGTATTTGATATCATATTGTTATTAATATCGAATAAAAATTTATCTTCACCCCAGCTAAAGTCTCCTTCAACATCAAAAGAGAAAGATTTTTCATCTATTAATAAACTACATTTATCCATATATATTAAACTTTTTTTTTATTGTATTTTTTGTTTTCAGGTCTAAAGAAATTTTTTCAGAATTAATAATTTCATCGAGCTGATCTGTACTTCTGACCCCAGTAATAATTGTATCTAAATTATAAGATAATAAAAATGAAAAAACCAGTTGAGTCACAGTACATCTATATCTTTCTGCTAAAGGTTTCAAACTGTCAATCAATTCTATATTTTCGCTAGTAAAGTCATACATAAATTTAAGTTTCTCTTTATCTTTGGCTCTACTATCATTTGGAATTGATTTGATATATTTATTTGTTAGTACTCCTCTTGCTAAAGGAGAATATCCAAGCAATCTAATATTTTTTTTATTTAAAAAAGACAAAAAATTAATTTGATCTTCTTTTAGATTAAATAGATTAAATACACCTTGATAATATTTTGGAGGTATATAATTTTTTTTCTTTGAAATTTCATATGCTTCGTTTATAGATTCTTTTGGCCATCTACATATTCCCCAATTTTTTATTTTACCTGAATTATAAAAACTATTTATAGACTCCATTATAGGTTCAATTTTTATTTCTTTTGTAAAATTATGAATGAAAATTATATCTAAATATTTTGTTGAAATTTTTTCTAAACTTTCATGAATATATTTTTTCAAATAACTTGGTGAAATACCTTTTTCAAAATTATTATCTTCAACATTATAATATTTTGTTGATAAAATTATTTTTTTTCTATCAATGTTTTTAATTGCATATCCTAAAGACTCTTCTCCAAAATTATATGAAGAAGCTGTATCAAAAGTATTAATATTATTTTTGTAAGCATATTCGATAATTGATCTATATTTTGAAAAATTATTTGTATCTATGTTCAGCCAATTACCAATACTTATTTTTGATAAACTCAATGTTTTATCCTATAAAATTGAACTTTTTTATGTACTCTTCAGAAACTTTATTAATTATATTTAAAATATCTTTATCTTTTTTTATTTCTACTAATTCAAGATTACCGTTCTTTGTAGGTAAAATTACTCTATAATTATTATCAATATGCTTCTTGTCGTTGTTAAAAGCAGAAATATACTTTTCATAGTTAAAACTTTTGATCTTTATATCAGATATCTCAGACATTAGGCTAAAAGAATTATCCAAAAATAATTTCATCTTTTTCGAAAAAACTTTACCTTCATTATTTAATAAACTTAATTGATTTGATATTTCTATAGCTACTGCCATACCAAATCCAACTGAAATACCATGTGATATTTGATATTGAGTAGCTGATTCAAAAGCATGTCCAAATGTATGCCCAAAGTTTAATAATAATCTTTCATTAGTATCAAATTCGTCAATCTCTATAAACCATTTTTTTGATTTTAAAGAAAGTAAAATTATTGATTTAAAATCCATATTTGTATTTATTTTTCCATTATTCAATATTTTTTTTTCATTTATTATTTCAGAAAATTTTAAAAATTCTTTTTCGCCTTTAGCATAACAAATTTTTGCAGCTTCAAATATTCCTCCAATAGTGTGGTCCACAGGAAGCGTCTTTATAAATTGCAAATCTATATATATATTTTCTGGAGGAAAAAAGTTACCAACTAAGTTTTTGTGATTATTTAGATTTATAGCAGATTTACCGCCTATACAAGAATCCACCATTCCTAAAACAGTAGTTGGGAAATAATCCCACTTAATTCCTCGCATGTAAATTGATGAAGAGAAAGTTGATATGTCTTGAACAACACCGCCACCTATTGAGAAAATTTTCGATTTTCTATTAAGGTTAAATTTTTTCATTTCTTTAATATATTTTGGTATTTCTTCTAAAGATTTACTTGTTTCGTTAGCCTCTACATATATTATTTTTTTTATAGAATTGGATATATAGTCTTTTAAATTTTTATCAGATATAAATAAATTTTCACAATTTTTATTCATTATATCTTCTAATATATAATCTCCTATCGTAACAATATAATTTCCTGCTGAAGATTTTATATTAAATGATTCTTGCATTTGAAAAACCTTTATCAACTGTTAT
>CERI01117055.1_pt1 | contig 10391 bp, 6 predicted proteins | sample 350261 | NCBI WGS metagenome assembly CERI01 (sample SAMEA2620979, study PRJEB7988) | marine metagenome | isolation source: saline water (ENVO:00002010), including
TGCCCGCATCATGCGACGATCGCCTGGTGGACCTGCCTCGGCTCTACGTTTGAGAAAATGGGACATTTCGAGGACTTGGTCAGGTGTATATGCCTCCAACGAACCCGCTCCATATGCACCATCGGAAATTTGTTCTATAAGCCCAGCCGGTGCATTTTTTATTGTCTCAATTAATTCCTTGCTCAACTTTTCATCAATTAGATCTCGGTGCGCCGCCTCGGTAATGGTGTCAATGTCTGGCCATGGATCGGAAATTTTGTGTTCGATTAGACCCTCTAGGTTCCTCTTAAGCTCTTCGAGAACTTGAATGGGAGTTTTTTCGGTCAGCCATCCTCTATACTCGGCGCGGCTCTCCGCCGCAGCACCTGTAATGAGTGCTCTCGGGAGACTAACAGGGTTAAATATTCTTTCATTCCAAAAATCACCGCCAGTAATTAAACCACTAATAGTAAATTGAAAATCAGTGAAAAAACTCTTACAAAATTTCTGGATTGGCGTCGGCATTTCGGCTCGCTGCTCCCTCGACGGGCGCGTGGATCGGCGGACTGCTGTTTCGGAGGGTTTGCACAGCTCTTTGAATTTATCCTTATTGTTTACATAGTAAATAAACGAATACAGGTCTTTAATGTAATCTTTAAGATATGCTAACTGGTGCCTTTTTACATCATCGCCCAGTTCTGTGTCGTTGGCGACGTCTTCAATTGCATCTAAAAGGACATCGGATACTTTATTATAAAGTTCTATATCTTCCTCATTATAAAAAACGCCATTAAAGGACGGGACGCGTCGTTCATCCGGCGCGGTTGTTGTTGGGGATAGGGGGTGCTTCCTTAACTGCTCTTTCAAACCGAGGTCCAAAGAACGCTTCAGCGTAGCTTGCCCTTGCACAGCGGACTTATAAAAGTCTATCATAATTTTATTCGGCATATAAGGAGCATATAATATAGTATTACGCTCGTCAATCCGTTCTGGCAATTTGGTCTTGTCCTCTTCTGTGGGGTCGTCATCAATCGCAGGCACAATTTTTGCAGCGAGGTGGCTCGATCCGGCAAGAACTTTACTCAACTTAGGATTGTTTATTTCAAATGCGTGGATAGTTCTAACTACGCTAGAAACACTAGCTAACTCTTGTAATCGAGATACATTAGTATTAAATATACCATTCCAATATTTGATAATAGGGGTCATAGTCTTTGTTATTTTCTGGATTCGGCTGTCCCTCCATGCTATAAATAACGGGTTTCGGTTGGCTAGCCCTTTATTAATACTATCCCGCTGCATCTTGGAGAAGGGGGCGAGGCCCTCCCAACCGAAGGGGTCGAGGGACAGTTTCCTTTTCGCACCACTTACGACGAAGCCCTTCTCTCTGGCTTCCCTTACTATAAAATTTTGCAGATAATTCTGTTTCAGGCCCTCGACTGGTGGCGCTTTGTCCTTCTTGAATTCATTATAAATTGATTCCAAAATATCCTCAAGTTCATCGGCATCTTCTTTCATTTGGGGAAACATCGTGTCTACACCCTCTTTCTCCTCCTCTTTGGTTGGTTCGGGTACAAACACCAACTTCTCCTCCGGCGCGAGGCGCGCTGCAAGGGTGCCGATTTTGTCATCTGTCAGGACCTCGCCATCCAAGCGGGTAATATGCTCGCCTCGGGCCCGAACGGCAGCCACCGCCTCTTGAGTCGCTTCCGGTGGACTGGAGCGTTTTATAAACATTTTATTATTTTTTTTGTGATTACAAATATGATGTGACCATCTATATTCCGACAAAAAATCCTCCATTAGTTGGTCTGGGTATGGGTTGCGTTTGTGTGTTGTAGAGTGGAAAAGGGCACCAAAAACAAAATTAGCTTGCATAACAGGAAGTAAGTGCTCACATCGTGGTCCAAGTGGATTGGGGTGCGACTTCCTCTTCCCCCCGCTATCGTCAAACCAAGATTTTTCTTGCGTTATAGGAAATCCACAAATATAACAACAGCAATTATACGTCTGCGCCGCCCGCGGGCTAATTTTTTGAATCTCCCGTCCGGGCCAAGGGCTGCCCTTTCCAATATCATCATCGGCTGGACAACTAGGCACAGGGCGGCCTTCGCGAGGAACCCAATCACCATTAGGATCGGGTGCTGGTGGGTAAACGATCTGTGGTGCGCAAGGTCCAATAATATTATCACATTGTGTATCTGGATTAGATCCTTCAAAAAAATTCCTGAGGTTTATTCCTGCCTTCGTCACTAGGGCGAATGTATCTGCTCCATAAAATCGTTTTAGTAAACTTGCTTGATTCGTATCATCAATAGTATTTAATTCTCTTTTCGCCATCTATAATATTAACTGATAAAACTTTTTTGTCTGTTAATTTCATAGATGTCTGCTGCCCTTTTAGCCAAACTCAAAATTAAAAAAACACCAAAAATGCAAGAATCTATTATAGTTGCACTACCTGCAGCAATTGAACAATTAAAAGATCCAACTAAGGCTAAAACCAAAGAGAATATCCAAGTTAAAATAAAAATTTTAGATAAAAGAAAAATGGCTGATTTTGACCGTGATCTTTTTATGAAAAAAATAAAGGAATCACAAATAACTAAAATACAAGAAACTAAACCTCCTACAACAAAACCTGAATCTATTAAAATTAAAATAAAACCCAAAAAATTAAAAGAAAAAATAAGTCTTACAGATGGAACAACACCAGTCGTTGAAGAAATAATAAGCTTAACAGATGGAACAACACCAGCTGTTAAAGAAAAACTTGTAATTAACATTAAACCCAAAAAGAGACGAACAAAAAAACCACCTATAGGAGTTATACAGGAAGGCACTGTTTCATCACTAGTCATCGGCGACACCGATATCGGAAGTAGATTAGGAGCCAAACCAGAAGATACTAGAATAAAAGCCGGCTCTTACTACATGAATAATAGAGAAATTTTTATTAATTTTATGACGTCATTATTTGGTAAATATAAATCGGAATTAGAATTATCTAATGAAACATGCGACAGAAATGATGATGATGAATTCTCTCCTATGGCCCATCAGAAAATTGTAAGAGATTATATTACTCTATATACACCATACAGAGGATTACTATTATTTCATGGTCTTGGATCTGGTAAAACTTGTTCCTCGGTCGCTATAGCAGAAGGTATGAAAACAAGTAAACAAATATTTATAATGACGCCTGCATCTTTGAGAACAAATTATATCGAAGAACTTAAAAAATGCGGAGATGGACTTTATAGAAAAAATCAATTCTGGGAATTTGTTAATACTACTTCTACACCTGAAATTATAGAATCATTATCATCAGCACTAAGCCTACCTGTTGAATTTATTCGTAGGCAAGGCGGGGTGTGGTTGATGAATATTAAAAAACGTCCCAATTTTAAAGATTTAGATGCAACACAAAAATCTAGTTTAGATAAACAGCTGGACACAATGATTAGCTATAAATACAGATTTATTAATTATAATGGCATGAGGAAAACACATTTAAAAGCATTAACCCTAGATGGTAAGAAAAATCCATTTGATAATAGTGTAGTCATTATAGATGAAGCTCACAATTTCGTTAGTAGAATTGTTAATAAACTTGGTCGTGAAGATACACTGTCCGGCGATTTATATGAATACTTAATGAATGCATCTAATGCAAAAGTAATTCTACTTACTGGAACACCCATTATTAATTATCCAAATGAAATAGCTATTATGTTTAATATCCTTAGAGGTAAAATTAAGACATGGTCATTCAAATTAACTATCAATAAAGATCGCAAAATTAATAAAGAGTTTTTCGAAAAAATATTCAAAAGCACAGTATTAGGTGGAAATATTATGGATTATATTGAATATAAACCTACTTCTACTACATTAGTAGTAACAAGAAATCCGTTTGGTTTTGTTAATAAAACACAAAAAGGGGCTTATGCTGGAGTAAGAATTGGTGATCGTGGAGATATTGACGATGAAGGCTTTGTTAAAATAGTGACCAGCTTATTAAAAAAAAATGCTATTACGGTTAATGGAGTATCTATAAATGCTTTTAAAGCGCTCCCAGATACATTAAAAGGGTTCAAGTCATATTTTATCGATGATACAAATAATCTCAAAAACATGAATTTATTTAAAAGACGTATTATGGGGCTGTCTTCCTATTTTCGTGATATGTATTCGTTAATGCCCAAATATGATAAAAATGAAAATTTCCGCATAATTAAGATTAATATGAGTGATTTTCAATTTGGAGTATATGAAGAAGCACGAGTCCAGGAAAGAAAATTAGAATTACGAAATGCACGAAAAAGAAAAAAAACAGGACCTGATATTTTTGATGATTCTGTTTCCACGTATAGAATATTTTCCAGAGCCTTCTGTAATTTCGTTTTCCCTGCTCCAGATATTAAACGCCCCTTACCAAACAAAGGAGAAGACTTACAAACAGCAATACTAGATGAAACTGCTGACGAAGATTTGTTGGATGCAGCAAGCGCTGAAGAGAGAAAAAACAATGTAGATGGACGATTTGAAGCTGATGAACTTAAAGAAACCCAAAATATGACGAATTATGAAGACCGCATCAAAGAAGTTCTTAAATTATTAGAATCTAATAAAGAAAAATATCTAAACCCAAAAGGTCTAGAAATTTATAGCCCTAAATTTTTAAATATTCTAGAAAATGTTAGCGACGAAGACTTTAAAGGGCTTCATCTAATTTATAGTCAGTTCAGAACATTAGAAGGAATAGGAATTATGAAATTAGTATTTGAAGCAAATGGTTATGCACAGTTTAAAATAGCAAAAAAGGACGAAAGATGGGTTATTGATATTGCAGAAAAAGACATAGGCAAACCGAAATTTGCACTATATACAGGCACAGAGACAGCAGAAGAAAAGGAAATTCTAAGAAATATATTTAATGGAACATGGAAATATATCCCTGTCTCTCTCGCTGAAGCATTAGAAAAACAATCTAGTAATAATCTTTATGGTGAAATAGTTAAAGTTTTAATGATTACTGCATCTGGAGCAGAGGGTATATCGCTCAAAAATGTAAGGTATGTTCATATAACAGAACCATATTGGCATCCAGTTCGTATACAACAAGTTATAGGCAGAGCTAGACGTATTTGCAGTCATCAAGAATTACCCGAAGAGCTACGAACTGTCGACGTATTTTTATATTTAATGACATTTTCTGAAGCACAATTATTAAGTGAAAAATCTACAGAATTACGCCTTAAAGATAAAAGTAAAATAAAAGCAAATACACCTGTTACTAGCGATGAAGCATTATATGAAATAGCCACTCTTAAGGAGCATATAACATCTCAACTATTAAAATCTGTAAAAGAAGCTTCTATCGACTGCGCTTTACATACTAAGAGTGATGATAAAGAAGGTCTCAAATGTTTTACGTTTGGTTTGGTTGATTCTAATAAATTTTCTTACCAACCTTCATATGATCAGGAAGAAACTGATAATGTTACAGATATTAATAAAACTAAAATAACATGGAAAGCACGAGAGATAGAGATTGAGGGTATTAAATATGCTGCCGCTGTTGATAGTAATAAAAACTTAACAGGTGAAGTATTTAACCTTGAAAGTTATAAAAGAGGTGAGCCCGTTCAAGTTGGAAATATTAAATTTATAGATAAAGGACGATCTTTTAAGTATATACCTATCTAGATTGAATAGTCTGGATCGATTGTAATATTCTGTCCAGTATATTTATTATACTAGTTTGATTTCGTTCAATAACTTTCAATCTAGTATCTATATCAGCGCTTTGTTCAGCTGGCTTTAACATAGAAAGAAAGTCTGTTGTCTCATCATGTGTTTCATATTCTCTTATTTCATTTTTACCAAATGTAACCCTTTTTGATTCTATTTCTTGAACTGCTTTATCAATCAATTCAGTTGTCTCACCTATTTTAATATTTGGTGGATTATCCTTATTTATCCATTGTCCTCCTGTTTTTGGATCTTGATCTTGCAATACTACATTTAATTCATTTTCGCGTTTCGCAATAGCAGCTGCAACTAAATTGTCCATTTCATTTCCTATTGGTCCATCATATTTATCACTGAAATCTATATCTTTCGGTTTTGAAGTATTTATATTCTTGGCAAAATCTTTTTTTTGTTCATCTAATTTTATATTAAACTGTTGAGAGCGAATGTCTGCTGCTTCATGCACGAATACCGGCATATCGCTTTGTAAAAACATATTCCTTTTTGCATTCATTTGTAAAAGAATCTGCTTATTCTTTTCTTTTAATGGAAGAGCAGGCGATCGAGCATCGATCGTCAAAACTAATTCATCAAACGTCTTTTTAACTATATTCACTTTTGAACTCGGAATATCTGCAAACATGCCGTTTTTATACATCAAATTCCATAAAAAACCTTTGTTATCTTTAGTATTAAACTCTTTCGTCATAATAGAAGTATGTATATTATATATACTTCTATTTATATACTTTACTCTTGTGCTTGATTAAAATAAATTTTTCTAAGTCTCTCCATTTCATTATCAGATATACGATGTTCTTGAAAATACTGTGGTGTTTTTCTATTTTCTAATAGTTCTATTATCACATATAGAGAATACATACCACATTCTGTATCGGTTCTTTGATGCTGCTTTTCATTATGAATAGGTTTTAACTTTATACCTAAATTTTGTGCTTGAGATATAATACGATTCATTAAAATTTTAATTTCCTTAGGCGCTTCATCGCCTGTGCTATCACAGAAAAAAATAAACTTCTTTTTAATATCAATAAATAATGATATCCAGTGAGATCCTTCTTTATAATGTGGATCCACATTAAATATCATTCCTATTTTCCGTTTTCCACGTTTAATATATTTTGCTAAATTAAATTTACATAATTCTTCCCATACGCACTCGTTATAAAGTAAATGTTTATCAAAATCTATTGGTGATGGACCAATAAAAGCAAAATGTTTATATTTTTTCTCATATTGGTTCATCACCTTCTCAATATCTACACTGGTTAACCACTCTACGGGATTATTGTTCCAAGTTGATGGAGACTCTGGAGCAAATGTATATTTAACTAAATTAGATGTTAAATCGTTTTTAATAAATTTCTGACGTAACCAACACTTTTCAGTATTACATACATTTCCCATATTATTTTTTAATGCCTCCCAAATTTTTTTATCACTAGTAGCTTTAATACTGCAATCGGGGTGTCTTGCGTTCCATAATTCTTTCATTTTATCCAAAGAAGCACCACTATAACATGTATAATTTTTCTTATTTTTTCTACTAGGACTACACTTAAGTTTTTTCATTGTTTTATTTGATTTTTTTTTATATTTACAGTTTTTTTTGGTCATACTAATATCATGTCACATTTTCTTTTTTTGGTTTTTTTATTTTTATACCTTTGTTTCTTAATTTATCTGCTTTTAAATTTATTTTTTTTTGTTGAGGCGGAACTGGATCCTCGACTAATTTAATTGATTTAACAAATTTATCTAATGTAGATTTTTTTGCATTATGATCCATTAATAAATTATTAGCATTACTGACGTCAAAATCTTTGCATATGCCTTCGTTTTCTATACTTAAATCATTATATTCTTCTTGAAGAATATCCTTTTTATCAACCATTTTAAAATAATTTATTAGATTGCTTACATAATTATCATGTATCTGTTTTATATTCTTATCAGGAACTGCACCTCGCAACATATCTTTATGTAAAGATAAAACTCTCCTTCTGTAAAACTTTTGTTCATGTTTATCTGGTCCTATCATCTCATTTCTTTTTAGATTAGAATGATATTGAGGATTGCTTAAAAAGGTTAAAGTCAATTGATTTTCTACGGAATTGCTAGATGTATCCATTAGATTAATATACTTTAAAAATGTATTAATCTAAACATCTAATATTTGTTGGCGAGTATGATTATTAAATAATCTTTTTCCTATATTACAAGTATTAGGATTAAAGGGTGCTAAATTAGGTTTAACATAAAGAGATCCTAGTGCCTGACCTGCTGGCTTAACTAAATCGGTAAATTCGTTATATTCTTGTCGTCCCCCAACCTGAACTTTATACATATCACTATTTGTAGAAGGAACATAATTGGCCTGCTCACATCTTTGTAAAGCAAAAAACTGATTTCTTAGTTTAGATTCCTCATTTATATTAGAGGCAAAACCACTCCATGGAGCTTGAGCATTGCCTGGATTAAAATTGTTTTTGAGATTATAAGTAGGTCTTTTAACAATATTAACCTGTGGTTTAGGTCGCCGATCAACAACAGACATACAGTCATATTTTGTTGATACAGGCCTCATACTAAACTGTGGTTGTAATGGACACGACGGAATATTGCGCATAAACATTCTTTGACTTAATTGTTCAGTTCTTGCTTCTTGACAATAATATACACCATTTACTACACCTTGCATCTTAGACATATATATAGATATATAGATATTAATAAATACTCCTTTATAATTTGTTTAAAGGCCTACTGATATATTATACTAATGTGCGGAATATTTGCTCTTCTCAACAATAAAAATTCATTTTCAAATGAATTGATACAAAAATCATTTGATAAAGGTGTTAGAAGAGGTCCCGAAGAGTCTTTTATGCATACAACCGGTAATTCTTTAATATTAGGATTTCATCGGTTGGCTATTAATGGTTTAGATAAAGAATCTAATCAACCCATGACTATTGACGGTATTACATTAATCTGTAATGGCGAAATATATAATTATAAACAATTATTTGAAGAAATTAACATTCAGCCTAAAACTAATTCGGATTGCGAAATTATTATTCATTTATACAAAATTTATGGTATTGAACAAACATTAAAACTATTAGATGGTGTTTTTGGGTTTGTATTATATGATAATAGTGATCTCGACGTTGAACCAACAATTTGTGTGGGTCGTGATCCTTTTGGTGTAAGACCCCTATATGTGTTTACTGAATTAGTTAAAGGTTGGTATTCCGAAAATATTGTAGGTTTCGCCTCTGAACTCAAAGTGCTTTCTAGTTTCAATGCGGAATCAAATGCATATTTAAACACGAATGATCTACATATTTCTAACTTTACACCTGGAACATATTCTGTTTATAAAAAATCTTTTCTAATTAATTCTGAATGGGAAAAAACTGTATCCAATAAAATCTATTACACTACTTCTTCCCCGGCGACCTTATTTTCTAAATCTGATAAGCAAGATATTATGGAATACACACATAATATGATTAATTTACTAGATAATGCTGTGAAAAAGCGCGTTGTTGGAACAACAGAAAGACCAATTGCTTGTCTTTTATCAGGCGGTCTTGATAGTAGTTTAATTACTGCATTAGTTAATAAGTATTATGAAGGGAAACTAGAAACATATAGTATTGGTATGGCTGGATCTCAGGATCTTAAATACGCACGTGATGTTGCGTCATACTTAAATACTGATCATCATGAAATTATTTTATCTCCAAACCAATTCTTTGATGCAATTCCAGAAGTTATTAGAGCAATTGAAAGCTACGACACCACAACTGTTCGTGCTAGCGTAGGAAATTATTTAATAGGGAAATATATTTCTGAAAATAGTTCAGCCAAAGTAGTATTTAACGGTGATGGAAGCGATGAACTTACTGGGGGCTATATTTATTTTCTTAAAGCCCCAAATAATATTGAATTTGATAAAGAATGTAGAAGATTATTGACTGATATTCATACTTTCGATGTCCTTAGGTCCGATAAATCTATTTCTTCTAACGGACTAGAACCCAGAACCCCTTTTCTAGACAAAACATTTGTTGATTATTATCTTAGTTTACCGTTGTGTATGCGAAATCCTATTTCAGGTTTTTGGAAAAACGAAAAACCATGCGAAAAAATGCTTCTACGCAAAGCTATTACTATTCATATGCCTAAATTGCTTCCTTCCCACATCATTAATAGAACTAAAGAAGCATTTAGTGATGGAGTTTCAGGAAATTCTGGATCATGGTTTGAAATAATTCAAAATAAATTAAAGGATGCAGATTTTCCTTTACAAAAATATAATCATAATATCCCAACTACAAATGAACAAAAATATTATAGAACTATTTATAATCAACTTTATCCTCATACTGAACATGTAATTCCTTATTTCTGGATGCCCAAATATGTTAATGCACATGATTGTAGTGCTAGAACTCTAGATATTTACACTATAGAAATAGAAGAAAAAGAAGAAACTACAATATTCTAAATTTTTTGTTTCTCTAATATTTATATATGTTTGAAAAACACATTAAAATATTTAAAGACTTTTATTATTATCTACTTTACACCTCATATATGTTATTTTTCATAGCATTTAC
>CERI01073159.1_pt1 | contig 10389 bp, 8 predicted proteins | sample 350261 | NCBI WGS metagenome assembly CERI01 (sample SAMEA2620979, study PRJEB7988) | marine metagenome | isolation source: saline water (ENVO:00002010), including
TTGGTGTAGGAGGTTTTGGTGGAGATGGTTGTTTTGGTGTAGGAGTTTTTGGTTTTATTTTTGTTGGATTACATCGATTAGTTTTATCATTATACATACATTTATTGGAGTCTAAATTTTTATTTTTAGTCATTGAGCAAAGTATATTATTTGTAAACTTACTCTTCTTTTCTTTACAAAAAACTTGCTTTGAAGGTTGTTTTGGTGGAGATGGTTGTTTTGGTGTAGGAGGTTTTGGTGGAGATGGTTGTTTTGGTGGTGATGGTTGCTTTGGTGTATGAGGTTTTGGAGGAGATGTTTGAGAATTTATTTTAGATAAGTGTTTATATGTTTCTTTTGACTTTTGATTACATCGTTTAGTTTTTTCATTGAAATCACATTTATCAGAATCTAAACTATGGTCATTTGTTCTGGAGCAAGTATATTTTGAATTGACATAATTTTCTTTTGTAAATTTACAAAAATTTTTCAAAGTTTTTTTATATTTACATCGATTACTCGAACTGTTAAATTCGCAGTTTTCATGGTTTTCAGAAATTAATTTTGTTTTGGTACATTTCTTTTTATTAGGATCTAAATCACAAAAAACTTGATCCATTATATATATATAAACTATAAAAGTCCTCGAAATGTACTTTTCTTACGTTTCGGGGGGGGGCTTTTATTGTTCAAAAATGGATTGACATAGCCGAATCGCATGTGAATGTCTAAATAGAGTCTTTTATCACCTTTGTCAAAACTTTGTATAGTGAGCGAAATAAACGCCCTTCCTTTTTCTCGTTTAATATTGGTATGTCTACCGCCTCGTTTAATTCTGATATGAAATTGTCTTTGAAATCATCACTATCGAGCATCGTCAATACGGCTTCAAGAATTTTCTTTCGTTCTGGGTCATCCATTATATGTATTCACTTTATTTTAATATCGTCATTTTAATAATCGGCGTCGTCTTGTTCTTCATCTTTTTTTATCCAGGAACCACCAATATCCCAATGTTTGATCATATAAGCATCCGGATACAAATCACACTCTTTTTTAATATATAATTCAATATCATCTATATAATCATATCCTGGTGTTTCTTCATATTTTATACATAAATCTGAAACATCATTTCCTTCATCGTCTTTATAATCGGCACGAAAAGGATAAATAAGTTTAGTCGGAATATAAGTTATTTCAGACTTATCGTTTATTCCCGTTCGTAAATAATATGGTCCAGTAGCTTTATTTGCAGGTAATCCTATATCTATATTATTGATTCTATCTGGTTCTAGTAATCTTTTTAAAATGTTATGCTTTGGAATACTCGCAATAAAACTATTTGAGATGTAAGGTAGTTCAAGTTCAGGATCTGGAATTTCATTTGAAATTACAAATAATTCGTTATTATTTAGTTTTGGTAAACCTCTTATCTTTTCTATTGTAGTATCAAGATATATACCACCGTGATTAAATAAAATCTCAAGTCTCATAAGATCAGCAATCATCGCATATGGTATCTTAGGCAATTTCATTATTTCATTTATCTTATTAAAGGTTTTTGGGAAATTATCTTTTGTTATATCGGAATCTCCCCAAAGTTTATATTTATATCCTCCTATTTTCTTCCACTCATTTGTAAATTTCGTTTGTGCTGTGGGCATGTTTTCACCTATCCATATTTGATGTATTTTGTAAGGAATTGTTCGGTTGTCATATGTATCTAACTTTTTTCCGTGTTGTAAATATTTTATCCTAAGTAATGATACGAATTGATATGAACCAATTTCAAAAAGTGTAGCAATACTTTGGAGATTTGAAGACATATATAGTAATTTTAAAAGAGTTGTACTACCTGGCATGAACAGGATACACGACTCTGTATCAATAACTGGTTTAAATTTTAAACTTATGTGTTTACTATTCTCATTCATTGATTTGTTGTAAAAGACAATATCGTAATTTGTATATTTACTCATGTTATTCTTTATCTTTTCATAAAATGGATCTTGTTCGGGATTCTTAGAGAATAATACCGGGATATTGTTTTCAAGATAATAAATAATAGTAGGTACGATTGAAACATTCAATTTATCTTTGTTTGTTAATTCATACAATTTTATATCTAAATTTATTTTTATTCGGGAGTCTCTCTTCATTGTTTTCACAATGTTGTTATTTATTTTTGCTATTGAATTCATACTTTTATCTTTGTGTGCTGGATGATTTCGGTCGCCATATTTTTTATCATACGGAATAACATAAAATGGTCTTGCGTTATCTTCTGGTTCATCAGGATTCATAAATCCCATTTCTTCTAAATATTCTGACATATCGTTACTTTCTCTATACTGCTCATTATTCAGATAATCTATGTATGTTCTAAATGAGTCAACATACTCTTTTGATGGAAATAAGACATACTCGTGTAATAGTTCTGATATTGGAAGATACGCTTCATCATTAACAAAAGTAAAAGTAGCATTTCTATCATTGCTTGCTCCTTTTGATGACGCCGTTTCCTCAGATGTCAAACACTCTGCGTGTTCAACAATTATACTATTTTTCATTTTTCTATCGTTCCAATCATACATCTCAAGCATTCTTTCGTCAAAGTCTATAGAAAGCCACAAATATTCTATAGGTAATTGTATAATTCTCATTGAAAGTAACATTTCATACGAATTGAAAACAAGAGAAAGTATACGATCATCAGCCTTACCTTTCTGAAAATAGGATTGTGAGCGTTCAATCCAGATATCTAATAATGCTTTTGATTGTTTTGACTGCGAAAAGTACATAATACCTCCCGAGGTCTCAAATAAGTATGGATCTACCATTATACTAGAATCAATATTCCACGAAGCCCTCGGGTCCATGTTCCACCCACGAGCCATGAAATCTATGTTCGGAATATCAAATATTTTTGGATATTTTCTAATGAACATGTCTCCGTCAATATAAACAACACTTCTACCTTCGCACAACTCAAGAGCTTTTCTTATAAATTGTGGTTTTGCATTGATTGCAAGCTGATAACCACCCTTTTCCGCAAATTCTGGATATTCTACTGATAAAAAATTACAATTATTGTTCGCACATTCGACTTCCCATTTATCAATCATTTGGTTATATAGCCATGGTTCAATATATGTAAATTCTGAATTGAATGCATCTAAAATTGACATCCCATTGTATTTACCCCACAAATCACTTCCTCCTCCAGAAGTCACTGTCCCGATTTGATGAGGCGGAGACGGCGTCCAAGGAGGCGTATAACCCTTTTGAGGAGCTGGAGTCTGTTCAGGAGTAGGATCCGGAGTAGAAGTCTGTTGAGGATCTGGAGTCTGTGTCCTCGTTTGCATAGACTTTAATAAAAATTTTGGTATAACTTTATTTTTGGCATACAGTTTCTTTCTTAAAAGTTCCTTTGATAATTTCTGATATTTTAAATATTTATCTTTGTAATCAACTATAGCTGTTCTTACATGACCTGGAATGACATCGTTGGATTTTAAATTTTTTTGTAGTTTATTCGCTCCTTTTGTCGCATTTGCCATTTCTCTTAATGGATTGATTGTTTGTTCATTACATAGTTCTAAATATTTTATCCAGATGTCTTCTAGAATCTTGATAATGTCATCTAAATTTTTAAATTCAAATTCCTGTTTAATATGCCTACTTTCTAAAACAAATTTATTTTTATTCACCTTTGATATAATTTCATTCGCAATGTGAATTAGTTCTTCTCTATCCCTTTTATCTATTTCCAATACATCATACAAACCTTTTTTTGATTCTGAATTTAATATTTCATCAAAGGATGTTATAAGTTCTTTCAATTTTTCATTGCTCATTTCTCGCAACTTTGTAATTACATATTTCTTTTTTCCTTCAAGCAAGTTTAATATTTCAATTTTATCATAGTTTTCTGAAAGTTTTGAATTATTAAAAACATCTTCAAAAAATCCACGAAACAATGACTTTCCTGTTCGTATAACAATATCTTGTACGGTACCGCCACTTTTATCAGCTGACAATGAAAAAAAACGTTTAGAGAATAATTTCCAATTTACTACCTTTATTTCAGGTATATAAGTTAACGCAATTTTTGTCATATCCGAAATGTACTTTTCTATCGTACTAATACATGCCCTCGTTGTATTATTATTCTTGTTTCCCCTTCCCCACCAATACGTAATCACTACAAAATTACTTTCTTCATTTACAATGGTGGGTTTTTTTACAGTATTTTCTATAATATTTGTCACAGTTGTATGTGTTTCTAAATTTTTTTCTTTTTTAAGAGAATATTCACTTGGGTTTTTTTTAATTACATCATCTCCCCCACCTTTCTTTTTATACATTCTTGTTTTTTTCCTAATGATTTTCTTTATTCTCCTTCTTGTCATTTTCATATTATTTAACTTATAATAATTTTTTATTTTAGCCAAGACTTATTGATTTGATTTAAACATCGCTATCACTCTCACAACTGATTAAAGCCGGTAATCTATCTGCATAAAAATAATCAATGTCCGGGTCTATAGTTGTATTCAAATAAGAAAATAGAAGTGGATATTCTGAAAGTAATTCACGATGAACATATTTGTACTTCTGACTTACAAGAAAAATACAACTTTGAAACTCTATTTTTCTTTTTATATCATCTGGTAAATAATGAAACATTTATTTCTATTTTTCTAGTAAATACTCAAATCATTTTTATACATTAAGATTGAATATATAACGAATCGCAAATTACAATCTCACGAATAATATTTTGCTGAAGATTCTCCAAAATTTGAGTTATTTGTGGTTTCTGATAGATTTCCGTAATTGCTTTCCACTCTTCACAAATGTTATTTAACTTCAACATATTCCTGACAAAATTTCCTTCATAAATTTCACAGCCTACTTGATTTACCAATTCATTATATGAACACTTTTTCACTGCCCACAAGTAAGCATATCCACCGAACAACTTGGAAATATTTGTCTCATAATTTTCAAGTCGTTCTTCTACTGACAACATTTCCAATGTCTGACTTAGTTCATTCAACTCTTCGCCAACAATATCAATAGTATTCACATCAGTCAAGAGTTCTTTTAACATATCTTTTACACACCAAATACCGTCGTTCTCTTGCCGAATACACTCTTTATCATCTACGAATGAACCCATCGCAAATATAAGACAAATTGTAATCAACTCTTCAGTATCTTCATCATCAATACGTGACAGAAATTTGTTCAAATACTCAATTGTCAAGAAAGAGTCTGTTTCACTCACCTTTGTGCAAGCTTTTCCTTTAATATTCAAACTAAGTTTCTCAATATCAAATTCGGTTGCACTTCTTGCAGAATTCGTAATAAACCCAGTTTTTATCAAAATTTCAACTTGCCACAAAAGAGTATCTCTAACATAATTCAAACAATTGTTCTTAATATTTTTAATTTTCTCAAAACTTTCTATGAATTGATTGTTTGAAGCAATCAATTTTTGATTTTCAAGTCCCATTTTATCACGTAGACCACGCAACTTTGACTGAGAATTTTTTTTCTGTTTTGGTCTCTGAAATTGCATTTTCTTTTCAATTTCTTTCATTTCTTCATAATCATTTAAAATATTTTCTGGAATTTCTGGAAGACTTTTTACTTTCTCATTACATCTATTAAATTCAATTTCAACTCCCTTTGTCTCATTTTTTAATTCTTGATACATCAATGTTGATTCAATAATTTCATTTGGGTCTTTCTGAATTTCAACGCATTTGAGCAAAATTACAGGATCTATCACAAACTTAGATTTAATACTTGAATGATTACCCTCAATCATCGTAATAATTTCATCTCCGCGAAGCATTGGTTTCGGTGGCATTGGAAAATATATGACAGTTCCCAATGTATCCTTACCACGACGCCCTGCACGACCAGACATTTGACAATACTCTTCTGGAATCAAAATTCGTTGAGATGTACCATCAAACTTTTGTAGACTGCCAAATACAACAGCTTTAGTAGGCATATTAATACCAACTGAAAACGTCTCAGTCACAAACATAACTTTGATAAAACCTTTGTCAAAGATAGTCTCAATAATCTCTTTCAAAATAGGAATTAATCCAGAATGATGAATACAAACTCCCTTCATCAATAAATTCTTAATGAACCAAACTTGTTCTAACTGCATTCCCTTTTCTCCAAGATATTTCATAATATATCTATCAAATAGATTAGAACACTCTGTTTGTTCTTTACCAGTAAGCCAAGATCTCTGTATCATCTTCGCATATTTTTCGCACGATTTTCGTGAGAATTCGAAGAACAGAGCAGGAAATAATGAGCTTTCTTCAACCGATTTTAAGAATTCAATCATCAATGTAGAATTTGTTTTTTTATCAACTGGTCTTTTTGCATTATATTCTTGCCAATAAGAATACATTGATTTGTATGTCTTGGCATCAAATTTACCAGTTGTTTGATCGACAATAGTCCTAAACTCCCCATTCCAATAAACATTATGTTCAAGTGGAACGGGTCTATATGACGTTGAATATAAATTACATTCTTGATCCTTAATTTCCTTTACCCAATTAGCAAATCCTTCCGCTCCAGGAATTGAGGCCGAAAGCATAATTAACACGACATGTTTTGGCATCATAGCAATTACAGACTCCCAGACCTTTCCACGATCCTTGTCTCGAATATAATGAACTTCGTCGAGAACTATACAGAAAACTTCATCAAAGAATTCAATATTTGTATATAATAAATTATTTACAATTTCTGTTGTTGCTACTAAAACATCGGCATCGGGATTTACCTTGATATCACCAGTCATAATCCCTACACTTGCGTCTGTAATTTTATTTTGGAAATCTCCGTATTTTTGATTTGAAAGTGCTTTTATTGGAGATGTATAAATCGAACGCTTACCTTTAGAATTTGCAAGAGCAATTCCAAATTCAGCCACGGTTGATTTACCCGCAGAAGTATGAGCAGTAACAAGAACATGCTCTCCCCGTAGAATTGAATTGATACTATTCTCTTGAAAATTGTCCAATTTATACGGGAATTCGTAGATACTTTCAATTTCAGGAGAATTCATACTATTGTCTATTGGTGTTTATTTATACTTACTTATATCATATTATAATCATTTTTTTATGTGGTACACATACACATGTTTATATGGGGCGAATCAAAATATCTTTGTTCGTAATAAATATGTATTCAATATTTAATGAAAAAAATCAATGAAAATATAATAAAGAAAAGTAAATATACATTGAAAAGAAAAACGAAATTAAAGAATAGAACAATAAATTCGCAACCAATAGTCTTGATTTTGGATATTGGAACATTCTGTGATCACAGACTTATGGATACTGCTATTACACATATACGTCCCAATCATAAGATTGTTTATATTACAAGTCCGACTCATAAATTACCAAGTACAGATATTCGAATTGATTATTCTATTCCAGATGTTATTATTGAAAAACCTGGTATAATAGCAACAAATTTGAGTACAAATAGTGTGAAATTCTCTTTGGAAAATCCAAAGACTACGGTAAAAGCAATTGAATCCCATGTTTTCATAAAAAACTTACTTATAAATACAATAAAAAAATATTCACCTATTAGAGTACTCGCCCATTGTGGAAACATCTCTCATATACTTGCGTCTGAGTGTTATAAAGATATTCCAACTAGTATTATATATTTTGCTCCAGGTTTTTTGCCAAATGAAGACATCCCATTTATATTCCATACAGAACTTTCTAATTACAAAATTGATTTATACAAAACTGAAACGAAACAATTTAATATAGAATCATGTGAAGCATTTCATAAACAAATCGCACGGACCATCTTACCTAAAAAGATTATAGATAGAATGTTTAAATCATCAAATTTGAAACATTTAGAACAAATAAGACATATTATGTGTTTTAAAGAACCACTTGTACCGAAACTAAAATACGCAATATCAAATTTATCAATTAAAAATGTTGGTCCGTTAAAAGCAAATTTATCTAATGCAAAACTTGAAGATGATTTAGAGGGGTGGATTAAAACTCATAAAAAATTCATATTTATATCTTTTGGTAGTTATACTTCTAAAATTATAAATTCATTTCCTGGTTTTTTTGGAATGATTGAGGAAGCATGTAAAATTAACAAAATTTATGCATTAATACACGATAATGATCCAAAATATAATTTCTCGAAAGATTATAAAAGTCCTTATCTATTTTTCTATTCTAAATTTATTCCATATCCAAGTATAGTAAAGAAATGTAAACTGGTCTGTTTTACAGGAAGTGTTTGTTTACAAAACGTTAGTTGGATGAATAAGTGTCCAATGTTATATTTTCCTTATCTTCCAGAGCAATATTTCTGGGCAAAACTTTATAGAATGCATACTCATGTTGATTTTATTGATTATAAAAATGAAGCAGAAATATCACTATTTAGTCATAAATTATATAATGCATTAAATGTTGATAATATTCAATTTTTTCAAAATATAAAACATAGTTTTTCTGATAAAGCACCAGTACTAATTGCAAACGAAGTCTTGAGATAAAATTTTGATTGCGGTCTTCAAGAAAGATTTCCGAAAAAATGATGAAGTTGACAACATTTTTTAACAATACAAAACAATGATTCATTATACAGAATTTATAACAGATTATTTTAATCCTAAATGTTCCAATAGAATTAGGAGACATAATAAAAATATTGATATAATATCTTGTTTATCATGCGATAATGACTTACCTTACGTAGATTTTGATAAGAAACTATCGAGTTTCTGTAAAAAATGTAAGAAACAAGATTATATGACAAATCCGACTAAAATTGTAGCGAAAATTGTAGATGATATGGTCTCCATAAAAAAAAAAGAATCATTTAATGGGTTGACTAAGAGTGAATTAAGAAGAAAATATAGTGAACTTGTAATTTCGTTGCTTGAAAATCAAAAAGGAAAATGTGCGTATTCAAGTGAGTATCTTTCAATGGAACGGGGTCTCAAAATGAGCTTTATTCCAGAAAAAATAGATCCATCAAAAAATTATTTACATAAAAACAACACTGTACTTGTTGGTAAAATGTTTAAAACTGACAAAGTTGCATGGTATTGGAACTGGAAAACATATTCGTGATTATGTATAAAATATTTGGACCTTTTGAGTTAAACTTGAAGTTATTACAAATTTCAATATTAATATTTCAATTTGTATATCAAAATATCTTATATATCTTTTATCTTATATATATCTTATATATATCTTATATATCTTTTTTATTATATATTATTAACGCTATTGTTACAGCGTTAATCAATAACAAAGCAAAACAAAACAAACCAAAAGTTGTTTGCTGACTTGTCCAGGCAGGCTTCCCGAAGGTTTATAGCAGGTCCACCACCTCTACGCACAATTATGGCAGATGAATTAAGTGAGACGATCTATAAAGGAGACGTGGATGGTATGTTAATGATTCTACAAAAGGCATTAATGGACGGTGTCGGTGAATATCTCGCGTCTACCGAATCGGAGGATGTCGCCCCAGATAAGGTAATTGCGTGCGTGGAAAAATTGTTAGATGTACCAGGAATTGACGTTAATTATGGAAGAAATGGTGATGGTACAATTCTAACGCTGTCGGCATACTATAATTGTACGAGTTTGGTTGACTTCTTATTAAAACGCGATGATATTGATGTCAATGCTATTGATCATAATGGAAAAACACCTCTCATGGCATCTCTTATAGAGAATGATGGAAGTGATGATAGCAACGACGTGGCTAAATTATTGTTGAAAACGAAAGGGATAAACTTACAATACGAACATAAAGGTTCAACCGCCCTTTCTATAGCAAAAGAATACAACAATGAAGAAATGATACGTTTAATACCAATTGCAATCAAAGACCAAGATACGATAAAAAGTTTAAAAAGAGAAATAAAATCACAAAACGATTCAAAAGTATTTAGAACGCGACTTGAATGATGATGCGACAAGACTCATCGCAAAGTTTAGTACCGGTAAAGCAAAAAAGAACTTGAAGTTCAACTTGAAGTTATTGCAAATTTCAATATTGATATTGAGGCTTTTATATTTATAAGACAATTTGTATGTCCAAATAAAAAAATGATAGATTTGACAATCTAAAACACAATATATAGATTAATCTCTAACCATATCGGTATAGAAAACACACACACTCATTACGAATATGTCTTCTGTTCAGTCTACCTTCGTTTCTGTCATTGAGAGCGACCGGATTGCCTTGTGTAATCTTCTCAAGTCTCTTGATTTTGGAAATGATGATTTGTATTCTAAGCTCAAGACGGCTCCTATTCCGGATATGCCCGAGGAATTCACC
>CERI01117580.1_pt1 | contig 10386 bp, 8 predicted proteins | sample 350261 | NCBI WGS metagenome assembly CERI01 (sample SAMEA2620979, study PRJEB7988) | marine metagenome | isolation source: saline water (ENVO:00002010), including
GTAGAAGCAACCGCCGTAGAAGCAACCGCCATAGGTTCAGGCAACCCTGATGCAACCCTCACGGTTGAAAGCGTTGCAAGCACAAAAGCCAGGCACTACGTTTACTCATCTTTATCTAGTGTTTAGTAACGCGAACAATAGCAATAATGTAGTTAAACAAGCCAAAGTTATTACACTATATGCCGGATAGCCGGGACGTAGAAGGCGCAAAAACATCGGACATAAGCCTGAACTGCAATTGGGTCATTTGGGCACATTTGCCACACGACACAGACTGGACATTAGATAGCTATTACACGCTATGCATTATAACCAACATGGACGAGGCAATTAGCATAACTGAGAATTTACCTGGTGATCTTGCCACACACTGCATGTTGTTTATCATGCGCGAAGGTATATCTCCTACGTGGGAGGACGATAAGAATAGAGATGGAGGCAGTTTTTCCTACAAAATGCAGAATAGATTTGTTGGTTCGGCTTGGAAGGAACTAAGTTACAGAACATATGGTGAAACGCTGGTAGATTCTTCGTCATCGGCGAAGATAAATGGGATCACAGTTTCACCAAAGAAGAATTTCTGCATAGTTAAACTATGGACAAGTGATTGTACTGTAACTGACCCTGCTCAATTAGGCATTGGCGGGCCACACTTCGATCCAAGGACGTGTATTTTTAAAAAACATAATTCGCTTCGATCATAAAGTAGTATTAGTACCGCGAGAACTTGGTAAAGGTGCCAAACATAACTTTACATGGCCGAGCGAGGCGACATGGTATTTTACTACGAGCGGTAAGTCGTTGTCTAAATACATTTCAATCTGATTACATAAATTCGTGCATTTTATAAAGTAACCTAGGTTTTTTAAAGAGAACCTGCCCTGCAAAATCTTACTACCGTTCTGCCTTGTAACATATTCCATATTACCGTCGGATTCAGTTCTTCTAACGGACGCCTCTGCAAACGCACCGCTGCAACGGAACTCCAACTCCGCGCCTTCGTTCCCGACTATTGACCTTATCTCTAACGTATCTGAGATACATGACAAATCACGAATAATCTTTTGAAAGTCACTAGATGGCATGTTGATTACGGACGAGAAATTGACTTCGGGTACCTCAAGCTCTTCAGTATCTGGCTCGATGAGTCTTAACTTCTGAAACTTCTGTTGTTTGATATCGCCGTTGTCGAACATTAGTCCCAGAAAATGAACAACACCATCCGTATAGTCGTTCTTCTCTATATACAGCGTAAGAGTATCATCATTATCAATGGTGTTTATAAGTTTAAACAAATGCAACATGTTGACTCCGATTACTATTTTGTCATTCTTACATTCGTATGTCTCGAATTGAGGAGCTTCAAGTTTAAGATGCGCGAGAATAGTGTGCGATTTGTCCATGTTTATAATTTTGATGCCTTCTGGTGTAAAAACAATGTTAGTTTCTACTAGAATGTCTTTGAGAGCAGTGACCAACGTACGGATTGGGCCGATCTGTACAGTTTGTATATTGACTATGTTTTGTACCGGGTCATAACGCACCATCTGTGTAAGTGAAAGCTAACTAATCTTTATATACATATACGCACGCCGATAACTGCGCAAATGACTGAGATTTTATTCTTACTATATTTGTAACTCTGGGCAAATGGTTGTCAGTCTAGTCGATGACTTGTCTGTTAGCAAGGAAGACATGGCGAGAGAATCACTTGAAAAGCTGATCGTCTTGTACAAGCACAAACCTGTTATGATAGACAAAGTGTTTTTTTACTTAGCAAATGTAATTCCATCGACCTTACTAGAGTATGAGAATAAGACAATTGTTAGGGCTGAAAGGTCTACACAGTTAGATAAAGACTGTATTAATTTCTCAGATAGTTTTCTTAATGAGAATGCATATTTTAGATGTGAAGGGAACGGAACGTTCGTGGAATATGATGGGGTGCATGTTAGAGATGCTGATGAGGACGATATACAATACCATGTGCTTTCTGCAATTTCTGCATGTCCTTTAATCCTTGCTCGTAAGCACAAGACAAAAGCGCAAGTGATGAGGAGAATAAAGAACCGTGATGTGTCCACTATTACCCCTGAAGATGAGACGATATACCGTGTGGTATCATCATTAACTCCACACTTCTTCCTATCCGAACCGAGTGCTAAACACTTCTTGATTGCGGTTGGGCAATCACTTATTGGTCAGCGTGATAATGTATATATATGCGCGCCAGTCCTTCGGAACTTGTTCCAAGTGCTAGATGACGCGTCTTCAGAGATCTTAGGGTTACCTTCCGCACTGTCCCACTTCAAAAAGAAATACCATGCTCACGATTACAGCTGTCTTCGTTTTTTCATGGCTGACTTCGACAGAGAGCCGGCCAATGTTCGTCCTAGCATAAAAACACACGTACTTGACTACCTTGTGGTGGCTATTCATTTAGCTCGCAGCTGGGGGAGTGCTGATCAGTTCGTTGAGGAAACTGCTTGTGTTCCTTTAACTGAACACGTTAAATTTACGCAGACAAGGGCTCACGAGGACGTTATCACGGAATTCATCAATTACTCAATAGTGCCATGCACGAATGCTAGGATATTAGAGAGCGAGGCATGGTTTGCGTTCAGAGAGTTTTTCTCCCGTAAAGGATTACCCGTACTACTTTTCCAAGACGAGTTCCATAAGCTTTTGAAAGAAAAGTTGGATTTCACAAGTCGCTATTACAGCGGATATACCAGCCCTTGCTTACCGCTAGTCAGGTCGTTCTCTGAATTCTGGGAGAGTAATATGGTCAAGGAACCTAATTCTACTCCTCTCGATGTCGAAACGGTTGTGGTGTTGTATCGGAGAGGAGATTTTAAGAAAAAAGGATGGAAGACAAATCTATCGTTTTTTAGCTCGTTAATTAAACATCTATATCCAGAGGTAGTTCTTAAGAATAACGCTTTGATTGGATTCAAATGTCTGTCATGGAAGAAGAACGAAGAGATCGAGATGTTGAGAGATTTTGTGTGCGGCAGTGATAAATTCCCAGCTACAGTAGCTGAACTATATGACATTTACCTTAAAAATGAGCGGTCTCCAAAAATGAAACGCCGCGATTTCCATAACAATTTGTTAAGAATGTACCCGGGCAGGGTGACCAGTTCAGGAATGATAACGCCAAGCATGTGGTCTAGCGCCTCGAACCTGACCTAGACGCGCGTCCTTTCCGCTTCATAGGTCGGAATGGTTTACCCTTAACAGGGTTATACCCCAACTTGGAAAGCACTCGCTCGCGCTTAGCAGTTTTATGTTTCTTCTTGGATACAATCCTGCCTGTCTTCTGATTGTAGTGAAGTTGTGTTTTAGTCAATCCGCCAGTAGTTTTGAAAGCTGTCTCGTGCCATACTTGAGCGCGCGAGCCTGTTAGGGCTGGATACGCTTTGCCCTTAATATGGTAGTGGTTATCGCTTGACTTCCGAGTGCGTCGTGTCATCTATGTTAAATCGTGAGAAAAAAAATACTAATGCACTAAGCGTTGCGCGGCTTGTAAAGCTGAGATGGTGCGCCGTACCACCTGTTGTTTATGTTTTTTTTTGTGTTTATCGACCGCCACGGCGCGCCTTTCACGTATAAAGCGTTATTGATAATGGCTGCCCGTTGCATTGCGCGTGATGCAGCAGAGCCAGGTTGGTTCATAGTACCACTAAACAAAGCACCAATTTTGCCCGGCAATACCGGGCATGGGCAAGCCCCCTTCTGCGATGACATACATTAAGCTTAGAAAAATTGAAAATGCTTAGAGCTTGACGTATCGGACATACACTAGAATGAGTAATGCACTTTGCGCTAAATACCAATGGAAGACAGACAAAGAGCATGTTCTTGACAACCCTGAGCCATACACTGGAGCGATGGAACTAACACCTTACGCGACCTTCCTGTGGCGAGAATCAGCCGAGGCTTTTGTGTCAGAAGAAATCAGTATGATTCCTGGATTGTATAAGTTATTTGACGAGGCAGCTGTCAATGCTAGAGATCATTACATTCGCCAAGCAAAACTATGTGGTATATCCGAGGGTCACTTTCCTGTGACGAAAATAGACTTTGTTATCGGTGCCGATGGAAGAATAAGTGTCCGGAACAACGGTGACGGAATAGACATAACTGAACACCCTGAGCATAGAATGTACATCCCTGAACTAATCTTTGGTCACTTACGGACCTCTTCGAACTACAACAAGCAAGAAGAGAGGACAGGAGGCGGCAGGAATGGTCTGGGGTTCAAACTGGCTCTCATTTGGTCCACAGAAGGGATAGTTGAAACTGTTGATCACACTAGAGGCTTAAAATACGTCCAATGTTTTAACGAGAACCTATCGAAAATAGGGAAGCCAAAAATTACAAAGTGTAAAGCTAAGCCCTACACTAGCGTTTCATTTCTACCAGACTATGCACGTCTGGGAGTAAAAGGTCTTTCCGATGAAATGCGGCTTGTGATGGAAAGAAGAGTGCATGATATTGCAGCTGTAACACCAGCTTCGGTCAAGGTGTCATTAAATGGCAAATTAGTTGAGTGCAGGACATTTGTGGAGTATGCCAGGATGTTCCAATGCGTGAGTCTTGCTGGCTGCATGGCGCATGAGAAGTACCTCACTACCTGGGAATATGCAATATGTCCGTCGGATAAGGGACAATTCGGCCAAGTCTCAATGGTGAATGGCATCTATACCTCGGCCGGTGGAAAGCACGTGGATTTTATCATGAACCAAGTGATAAAAGCTATTCAGAAGTCGATACAGACCTCACATAAGATTGATGTGAAGCCGTCGTCTATAAAAGAGCAATTGTTTCTCTTCTTGAGATGCGATATTGCTGACCCTGTTTTCGACAGTCAAACAAAAGACTGCCTCATGACGCCGTCGCAAAAGTTCAATACTAAATGTACGGTTTCACCAAAGTTTATTAAGCAGTTAATAAAGTTTGGAGTCGCCAACGTTGCGTGCAGCATTACGTCCGCCAAAGACATTAAGAAAATCTCAAAGTTTGACGGTACAAAGGCTACGAGTATAACTGGTATCCCAAAGTTGGTAGATGCGCACCTAGCAGGTACTAAGAATTCTTATCGCTCAATACTTCTAATTGTGGAGGGGGACTCGGCCAAGGCGGGCGTTATATCTGGTTTGTCAAAAGAGCACAGGAATGTCTATGGGGTGTATCCACTCAAAGGCAAACTGATGAATGTTCGCGGCGAAACGGCAACTAGGGTTGCTGCTAACGCGGAAATAGCTGACATAAAAAAAATATTAGGTCTTGAAGTTGGTAAAGAATACAAGACGGAAGATGACATAGCTAAGCTAAGATATGGACGTGTCTTGTTTCTGACCGATCAAGATAAGGACGGTACCCATATCAAGGCACTGGGTGTAAATCTGCTTCACTCTGAATGGCGTTCCCTCTTACTGGTTCCAAACTTCGTTGGTTTCATGAGCACACCAATTATTCGCGCTACAAAGGGCACGACTGAGCAAGTCTTCTATAGTGAGCAGGAGTGCAAGGATTGGCAAGCAATTAGCACAGAGCATGGAAAATATAAATTGAAGTACTACAAAGGGCTGGGAACAAGCTCTGCCAAGGAGTTCAAACAGTACTTTCGAGACCAGAGGGTAGTTATGTTCTCACACTCTGGTGTGAACTGTGATACTGCAATTAACATGGTATTCGACAAGGGACTTCCTGATGCAAGGAAATCTTGGTTACAGGCATACGAACCATCGCGTATTCTAGCGTTTGATGCAAAAGAAATCAGCTATAAGACTTTTATGGACGACGATGTGATACACTTCTCCAAGTACGATTGCGATCGCAGCATTCCAAATCTGTTGGACGGTCTTAAGACTTCTCAGAGGAAAACTCTATTTGGGTTTTTCAAAAGAGGTAATCGCTCTGAAGTGAAAGTTGCACAAATGTCTGGGTACATTAGTGAGCATTCGTGTTACCATCATGGAGAGGCGAGTCTTAACGGCACCATCGTAGGCATGGCTCAGAACTTTGTCGGTTCGAACAATATAAACTTGCTTAGTCCAAACGGTCAGTTTGGGACTAGGCTTCAAGGTGGAAAAGACTCTGCCAGTGAAAGGTATATCTTCACACAACTTGAAAGAATCACTCGTCTTATCTTTAGACGGGATGATGAATCCTTACTTCATCAACTGGATGACGATGGGACGGCAGTTGAGCCAGAATGGTATGCGCCGGTCATTCCCATGATTTTAATAAATGGTGCTAGAGGTATAGGCACTGGTTTCAGTACCTTTATCCCACCATGTAATCCACTTACAGTCATAAACTATATTCGCTCTCAACTGGAGGAAACTACACCGCCTATTCTAGAGCCTTACTATCGCGGTAGTAAGTGTCCGATTGTCAAGACCGGACCGACGAAGTATAGATGTTCCTCAATATATAATAAATCTGAGGGTAAGGCTGATTCGATTAGAATAACTGATCTTTGTGTGGGTACATGGACGGACGATTTTAAAGCAAGATTAGAGAAACATATTGCACAACCTAAGAAGGTCAGAGTTATTAAGGCATACAGAGATGACAGTACTGATACGAATGTAGACATAACTGTCACATTTGTTAAAGGTACCGAACATTTGTCGGGCGGAACGTGGCGAGAAAAGATAAATAAGTTGCTTAAATTATCGACTTCCATCAGTACCTCAAACATGCACGTATTTGATGCGTCTCAGAAGTTGGTGAAGTTTAACACGCTTGAAGAGATAGCAAACGAATTTATAAAGATAAGACTAGGGTTGTATGCCGCTAGAAAGAAAAACCAGTTAGAGAAATGGCAAGATCTCATTTGCTACAACCAATCCATAATGAAATTCATTACTCTTGTGCTAGAAGATAAGATTGATCTTAGGCAGAAGGAAGGAAAGATTGTGCAACAACTTAGAGATGAATATGGGATTGCAGATGAGCTTCATGAGAAAATGCTAAACTTACCCATGAGGTCCTTGACTGAAGATAGTGTTACAGCACTCAATAACAAGTGTGAGGCAATGAGTAAGGAGCGTGATGAGCTCAAGAGTATGTCACTAAAAGCCATATGGACAACCGAACTAAGCGATATTGAGATGGAATATAGTGAAACCGTTAAAACCAAGACTTAAACTCCAAGGTCTTATTGCGGTTACTCGCCATGGTGGGGGGTGGCATCAAAGCTGACCCGCCACTATACATAGTGCTCGAATCTACTACATACTGCAGATAACCTTGAGCCTCACCAAACACCTGCGGGACGGCATAGTCTAGTACTTTTTCATTTAAGACCCTAACTTGCCCGATAATGTTCGACGGCAAGTTTTGCGCATGGAGCAGGAATGTTCCTCTCATTATTATTTTCAATTCATCAACGGGCTGTTTGTTAATTACGTATTGGCCATTAGAGGCTTCATACACACCGCTTATAAGCTTTTTCTGGATCAACTCAATGTTAGCTGCGCTAAAAAACTTGTTGGATAAGTCCGTATCATACCAGTTGCCTACCATAGCGTCTCTGTAGGCGGTTGGCTTTCCGCATGCGGGAATCCGATCTTGCATCTTAAACAAGTTAGTAGTATCTGGCGTAATTATGTCCACTCTACCATTAGTTCTTTGGCAATTCATTATATGGTGCCGTTAGAAAAAAACCGATGTATTGTATATAGCGGCAATGGAAAAGTTTCAGCAAATAACAATGACTGTAGCTATAGTAATACTTATATTCTGCCTGGCAGCCATTGGTGTAATTATGTATTACTCGACCAATGAGGATGTGTTTCCTCCAGTGGAAGCAGCATGCCCTGCTTTCTTCGAACAGCGTAAAGAAGATAATAAAGTATTCTGCGAGTTGCCTGATGTGGTTCCAGGCTACAGCGGCGAGAAACGTTGTGTTGATCCCTTCGAATTGCGCAACAATACTAAGGCAGATAAGTGTGCGAATAGACAACTTGCTATTAAGTGTAACTGGTCGTGGGATGGCATAACTAATCTGAGAAACCCTTGTGATGATATTAATTTAGACTAGCTTAGTATCGGTATATAAACAGATCAGTTCGTATATTGACATGAGCACTAGAGCCTCGATCTGTAAGAAACTGGCAATCCATCTGGCCAGTTCCATAGATACATTTTATAAAAACCGTCAAGGAAATAATGCCGCTTTTATTGAAGGGAGTGTGGGATGTGGTAAAACTACTCTTATACGATCGGTGTTATCAGATTTTGATGCCGACTGCATTTTTTTCAGAGGCGGTGAAAACAGAGGCAAAGACATATTACAGAAAATTAATAGTGCTGTTTTACCCACAGGTTCTATAATCAGTCTCCTTCAGAAGAAGCCAAGACAAATTATTGTGTGGATTGATGATGTAAGTGCAATGCTTGCAACCGACAAACCAGGATTGTCATCTCTAGTTAAGTTTATTAAAACCCGCACCATAGACTGCGATGCCAATCATTATATTGTCCTCAGTGGCCGAACTACGGAAGATAAGAGAACAGAGGAGCTATCTAAGATTTGTGAACACATCATAGTGCCAACGGCCAAGCGTGGCAATCTACCACATTGCGACAGCGTTCGATACATTCAAAATAGGACATTAGCGTCCGCGATACTGTCAGGCGCAAGTCGGCGCTATATTTCACGCTCCTGTCCAGCCGCCGATACAGCTCTTACCGCACTGATTTGGCATGAAAACGTGGGCGTTGCTATGGACAATTGTTCGTTGTCAAAGAAATTATACCTTTACAGGCATTTGCTCAAAAACTTATGCGTAGGTGACCGAATTGATTGGGTGGCTTTAAACAATAAACATATTATTGATGAGGGCATTTTATTGGCTGCAAAATGCAGCTTGCCCATACTCTCAGAGCAATTTGCAGGAGCAGTTCCTAACCCGCTTCTTTTCACTAAGACTTTGACAAAATTTAGCACCTACCATAATAATGTACATTTCTTAGTTAAGGTCTCGGCATGCACTGGAATGCGCCACGACCAAGTTATGGAGTGCACAGACGAAGTCATCAAAAAAAAAGTTGATAAAAAGACATACGTTAGATTCCAAAGACTAAAAGCAAAAGGGCTAGTCCTTAGCAATCTGTCGTGACCTCCACAAGCGCGTCATCTCAGCCCAATTTGCCAAGTCCATAGGAGGCTGTGACCTATAGCCTCTTCGCATCATGTGCTCAACATCATCATCCGAAGGACCCATACCAAGTAAGGCGGCTCTATGAGCTAGATACTGTTTTGGACTATCGTAGAACAGACGAATAGGATCAGTATTAGGTTCAGCACCGGGTTCTAGTGGGACTCCTAAAGAGTCTAACTCGCATGCTGATGACCTGACCTCGAAAAGCTTAAGTTGATCGCTACTTCCTAATTTAAATGGATATCGGCTGCCCGTTATCGCATTCACAGGAAAGTGGCCAAACGTGGATGGGAAGGCAAGCCGTCCATCTACATCGTCTTCTTGAGAGTCATGATTGTCAAAATCCACGTCATCATATCTGTAAGTCGAAGGCATTAACTACTTCTGGTAAGTCATACTTAAATCAATTTTATGGAAAATACGTGATCTATAACTAACTATTCATAATACTCTTGAACCATTCTTTATTAGAATAGAGGTAGTAAAGGACCAATATACCGTATCCACCCATCAATGAACTTGATGTGGTCTTATCCAGGGTCTCGGTGCCCGCCTGAGCCACAAGCGAGGCAAACAATAATCCTATGAATTTTTGATTACATTGCAATGTTGACATAAACAGTTTTTTGTCTTTCGAGATTGGAGCTACGAGGATCAAGTACGCGAAATAGGCCATACCAAGTATTGGCAGTACTGCAAACTGGAGACCAAGTACCCAAGGTGTAGCCAGCAACATATAGAACACGTTTGCCCCGACAGGCAAACCAGGCGCGACTTCGTTAGTGCATTGGTCTGCCAAGTCAGAAAACTGGTAGAAGATTGCTAAGATAGGTAGTATAGCTGGAATCACGAACTCAGCAACAGACCCAAATATCAATGCATAGAGATAAGCTACGAACTGGATCTTAAAGAAAGGAGCCGGTGACTTTTTAATGGACGTGCTACATGTGAACAAGCAAGCAAGAATGTAGCGATATGATGACCAAGTCAGAGCAGATGTACGAGCAAACCAGACACCGAATGCCCCGCCTTTGTTATCTCGACTACTAGAGTTATCCCCTCCTTCAGGTACCTTACCATTGTGTCCGATGATGGGCAGCCAGAAGAAAAGGTATGTCAAAAAACCACCAATCCCACTCCATGCCTTCCAAATCCAAGGAAATAAGTAGTTCTTCTTACCTACGAGATCTATATCCGTCTGGAT
>CERI01117022.1_pt1 | contig 10384 bp, 7 predicted proteins | sample 350261 | NCBI WGS metagenome assembly CERI01 (sample SAMEA2620979, study PRJEB7988) | marine metagenome | isolation source: saline water (ENVO:00002010), including
GATAAGGAAGAACCCGTAGTCGAATCTAGCTGGGAAAAAGTATAGCTTATAATAAATGAATAATAATAATACTACTGTAATATTAGGTGCATCCGCGGCAATTTCTGTTATAGTTCTTGTATATCTAATAATCCACACCCATAAGAAAAAGTGCAAAAAAGGTTCTATTATGAAAAACGGAAAGTGTGTGCCCGATGTGCCTAAATGCAACACGGACGACAAAATAACCTGTCCCAATGGCACTGAAGCTGTGTGCAACTCTGCCACAAAATTTGAATGGATATGCGAGTCTACTTCGGGTTGTGATGGTACCCCTCCAACATGTAGTGGAAGCGATATACCTACGTGCAATTCTGAAACAAAAAAATGGGAATGTCCGATACAAAAATGTTCAACGAATCCGCCGCCTGGCCTTGAATGTCCCGACGATAACCTCTCTAGATACGTTCAACGCTGCAATGAGCAAACTCGGAATAAATGGGTTTGTCAAAAAGCATGTTTGAAAACTCCGCCAAAGTCATTTGACCCAAAATCTTGTACATCTAATCAACAGCCCGCATGTTCCGCAGAAACAAACTTTCTATGGAGCTGCCAGAATAATGCTTTCGACGTATGCGGCATTAATCCACGTCCCAGTTGCGCAGGTGCAATATGTTTCGATACTGAAAGCGGATGGAATTGGAAATGTCCAGGTGCTTTGACAAGAGATGATGTTAAACTCCTGAAAAGCTTGCAGTGCAGAGATATCGTAAATGGAGACGATAATACTAAAAAAGTAAATATTTGTTTTAGCGGAGACACCCCGATTGCACCCAGCGTAAGTTCGAACTGCGATGAACAGAATCCAAATATGGAAATAGGTCAAGATTTCACTAATGTCATTGATAATCCCGAAGGAAATATTGGTGGCAAAGATAAAACTGAGATATTCTACCCGTACGATCCTACTAAACGAATCTATCGAAAAGCAGATCAATCAGATGTAGCCTGTATTTTGTCTATGGATCTCCAAAACGGATGCAAAAACGGAGGGAAATTCCAACAATCGAAGCCGGGCATATCAAAAGAGGGAACATGCGCGTGTATAAATGGATGGACGGGAAAAACATGTCAGTATTCAGATGCATTGTGCAATGGACACGGGAAAGTAGACTCGAACGGAAAGTGTAAATGTGACGACGGATATTTTTCAGTTGACGACATAAAAGTGGGGACCGGAGCATACGAATGGGATCCTATTTATTTTTCATCCGGACAATGCAAAGTGACTGCTAAGGATAAGTGCTACACATACCAATGTGAATCTATCCCATATGATGATGAAGGAGAAATAATAATTAGCAAACCGCTACCATGCAGTCCCAACCTCAAGAAGGCTGATAATAGCGTGTATAAAATGTATACTACAACTGAAGCCGACTGTAGTAAGTATACTCAAAAAAGTCCAAACGGATATTCCATTCAGTGCATGAAAGCAGAAGGTTGTCAATACATCTGCACCAATAGTAATGATTCGAGTTGCAAGTGCAGACCATATCCAGACAAAGATCCAAATAGGGCCAGTACGGGATGTAATTGATGCCAAAATGACTGTTAATTGTAATTGTAGGCCACTTGGATAAGGAAGAACCCGTAGTCGAATCTAGCTGGGAAAAAGTATAGTTTACAAGTCCAAAAATGAAACCGTTTTTTTGAAAATGATCCCCGGAAAAAAAGTAGGGTGAGACAACAACAACAACCATGGTGAAAAAGAAGATAGATACGATAGACATTGAAGATTTGTACGATAGAATTGTAAACCCTTCAAATGTAGAACCAGGCGCTGGTATTGTAGTGTGTGCTGAGTTTCAAAGAGGCAATGAGGAAGAGGGTGTATGGACTAAGAAAAAACAAGGTGAATACATAGATTCGCTGCAAATGAATTTTCCAACTCAATCCCTCGCATTTGTGAAGGATCCGGATTATTCCAACGCTAGATACTACGCAGAAAAATGGAAGACTCTCGATGGAGGAAATCGATCTCGCTCTATTCGCAACTTTATTGACAATAAGATCAAAAACGGAAAAGGTCTTTTTTTCAAAGACCACGACCCAGGCCGGAAAGGCACCTTGGAGAGACAGCAAGAAAGATTTAAGGCTCAAAAACTTGCATGTGAATTTGTGACAATTGAAGAGAACGATCCTCCAAATACGATCGCTATCATGTTTACGCGTCTGAACCAGACAGGCGTGAAATTGCAGCCGGGCGAATTGATCAAAGCGCACGGACACAAAGGTGATGTCCAGATTATAGAAATTGCAAAATGTATAATAGGGGATGTATGGAAAACAGAGGACAGTTCTGAAAAACTATTGAATATCCGAAAACAATGGGAAGACGCTCTAGGGAAGCTCGGTGAAACGAAGCGGTGCAACAACTTAGCTCTGATGTGTGCTTTGATAATTTCAGCTGCAAAGAGCTTCAAACAATTCGACACAAAATACGACGTTCTGAAGCGTTACTTCGGCGAAACCTTGACGGAAAACGACCTTGATAATGTTTTCGAAAAAATAAGCTGCTTCTTAGACATGATGAAGGAAACGCATTTCAAGGTGACAAAGGGAATGCCAGCGAAAACTAGGATTGCGCCCATATGGTTTGCGATTTGCGATGGAAGGATGACTGACGAGCTGTACAATACGATGATCGATTTTTTTCATTGCACTTTGTCGAACAAAGCTTTGCGCGACGAGTATGAATCGATTCTTGGTGGGAAAGGTGACTACCACACTACATTTATAAAAATGGAGAAGGCTATTCGTTTCATTCAAGAGTGGGGTAGATAAAAATAAAATAAGTTGTTATAATATCATGAATCATCACAATCGGCTTTTCCGATTGTGATTAACTATTATTTACCTAAAAACGACGCGAGTACTATAAAACAAAATGTGCGGCATATTCTACACTACAGCTGAACCTTCGCCCTCAGTTCTGGCTTCGTCCAGAACGCTGTCGGCTCGAGGTCCCGACGCGCGACAGGAAAAAGACGTCGATGGACACTTTTTCGCTTTTCACCGTCTCGCCATCAACGATCTCAGCGATGCCGGGATGCAGCCTTTCATAACCCCCGAGTACGCCTTTGTCTGCAACGGCGAAATTTACAACAGTCTGTATCTTCGCGCGCTATTGGAGGACTCTGTTAGTTTCAAACGATTTTCGTCCAATTCGGACTGTGAAGTAGTTCCGCGTCTCATCGTCAAATACGGTATAGACGCCGCTCTTTCAATGATCGAAGGCGTGTTTGCTTTCGTGTTCCTCGACAGACGACACGGACACAACGGACGCGTCATCATCGCCCGTGATGCCATCGGAGTGAAAAGTCTATATTCCGGAATCGTAGAGGATGAAGTGCACATCCCGGCGACGGACGAGATGACCGGCATATCTGTTCGTCCCTGCACGGGTTCGCCGCTCGTCGTTGCGAGCGAAATGAAAGCTCTCCACGCTCTTAGCGCAGCAGGATCCGTGTCGCAGTTTCCAGCGGGACACTACTACGACTCGAATACGTGCGCGATGACTCGATGGGCGGACATGAATTTTCGTCCTAGATTTCCGTTCGCTCTTGCTCAATACACAGGAGACAACGAGGATGTGCACAGAAAACTTCGCGAACTTCTCACGGAAGCGGTTCGCGTCCGTTTAACCATGTCGGATCGACCCGTCGGATGCTTTCTGTCCGGAGGACTGGATTCTAGTCTCGTAGCGGCCATAGCCGCCAACCTGGTTCGGGAACGATCCAACGGAAAGGAGAAAATAAAAACGTTTTCTGTCGGAATTAAAGGTGCTACGGATCTGGAGTGTGCCAAGGCGGTCGCGTACTGGATCGGCGCTGAACACCACGAACTTGTCCTGAGTGAAAAAGATATGATCCAGGCCGTTCCGAAAGTCATCAAACGCATAGAAAGCTACGACGTGACTACGGTGCGTGCGTCGACGCCGATGGTGCTTCTCTCCGACTGGATCAAAGAGAACTTTGACACGACAGTTTTGTTTTCAGGCGAAGGTGCGGACGAGCTCAGCGGAAGCTACCGATACTTTCAAAACGCGCCCAGCGATCGACATTTCCAAGAAGAAAGCGTCAGACTCGTGAAGGATCTCCAGTACTTTGACGTTCTCAGATGCGACAAATCGGTGTCGGGATCCGGCTTGGAAGCGCGAACTCCCTTTTTCGACATGAATTTTGTAAATTACTACATGCGGCTCGATCCAGCACTAAAACGGTGGGGAGGCAAGAAGAACATCGAAAAACAACTTTTGCGCGACGCCTTCAACCCTAAAAACGGAGAACGCGGCCTTTTGCCACCGATTCTCCTGTACAGACGCAAGGAGGCGTTCTCCGACGGCTGCTCGTCCATGGAACGTCCCTGGTTTAAGGTCATTGATGATCACGTGAACTCGATCATCAGTGACATGGAGTGCAAAGAACGACGACTTCAATATTCTATAAATCGACCTATTTCAAAAGAAGGATACTGGTTCCGTGCCATCTACGAGAAGTTTTATCCTCTGCGCGGCGCTGCTGTGCCGTACATTTGGCGTCCGAAATGGACAACGGAAACCAATCCGAGTGCGCGACTGCTCATGGAGGAACACCATTAATTTTTATACTCATACCAGTATAAAAGGCGTTGTTTTAAATTTTTCGTGAACGCGGACTACTAAGTGTTACCATACAGTACTGCTGAAGGGTTCCCATTGAAAGTACGTTTTTGATTCTACCGATGAAAGACTATTTAGCTTAAACACATTTTTATCCAATTGGTGTTGACTTTCTGAACTATTGTAATAATGGGATTTTAACCTCAAAAGTCTGTCCATTCTTTTCTCATAATCGATAAATCGTCGATTGTGCGTTTTAACGGTGTCGAGAACTCTTCTTCTGCAAAGTGCACATGGTAATACGGTTGAAAACATTTTATATTACAGGAGATAAATCTCTAAGATAAAATGAAAATATTTGAAACGGTTTTCGGTTTCAAAATGTAACGGTTTTTTTCGAAAATGGTATCGGAAAACAAAAAGTTTATCAGGTACATTATCAAGACCATGAGTACTCAAATGTCTATTGATTTGACGAACGCCAGTTCTGATGCAAAAGTCAACTTGGATCCGTGCCCCATCTGTCTCTGCGACATAGATACAGATGAATGCGACACTCTTCCGTGCGGGCACAAATTCTGCGGTTCGTGCATTGATCAGTGGCTCTCGTCCAACACCAAGTGTCCATTGTGTCGTGCGGATCCGGTGCTGACTCACATGGCCAAATGCGATTGGCAGAAAATGAGTTTTCGCATGACGGCATTCGATTTTTGGATTCCGCGTCAAATCGAATTGAACTTTCACAAGGATACGGCGGAATTGGCGGAAGCTCAAGCGAAAGCTATGGCCATTATCGGAAACACTGTCATGGGCGAAACGCTTCTTTCGCACTACCAGGATATGTTTTCGCCGTTGCCGAAGATTGCTTGGAAGTACAACTGGGCAACCATCGCGGAGATCGGCGATAAGATGATTGAACAGCAATTCCTAGACAACAACTCGACTCGATCGATGGAGGAAACTGCCATCGTCACGCGGGAAATCGACGCGAACGGAAAGCAATACTTCTTGATTCATCTGGATTTTGATGTCCCCGAATCGGTCTGCCCGGCTGGCGATCCGCAAACTCGGCGATTCAGGAACACGACCTGCACAAACGACAATTGTCCGTGCAAAACGTTTGTTTCGAAAGTTCTGATCTTTGATTCTCAATACATCGATTACAAGCCGTTTGGCGCTCCCATTATGCGATTTTATAGAGATCAGTGCGCTGAATTCGCTGATGGTGCTGTTTACGCGCACGGATCGCTGAAACGTTCCGAAGTCGTTTCCTATTCGTCGGCGAATAGAATCGAGTACTCGAAGGACTACCGTTACGCGGGCGCGCCTTTCAACCACGATTTCGACATTTCGTGGTTTCATGCTTATATGAAAAGGCATCACGTCCATTGGCATCGTGGAACGCTAGCAATGAATTGGTTCGCTGAAGACGAGTATCAGATAGAGGAGCCCTCCGAGGAGAATCTGGTACGTGGGGAATATAACGCGGCGCCTTACGCCGAGGCCGCGATGGAACCCATGGACATCGACCTCGAGGTGTGTCCTTTCCAGGTCGGCGATCGTGTCGTCAAGATATCGGGCATCGGGTACGGACTCGAGGGCACAGTCATCTTCATAAACGAAGAACGGACAAAGATACGTGTCCAAAAGGACACGGGTTCCGGCGGCGAGTATTCCGTCTGGAGGCTGCAGAGATTCAGCAATTACTCTAGAGGGGAGTAATGGCGTCACATATAGACGGGGTAGAGTAGATTCATAGAATAAAATAGAATTCATATTTAAATTAACTTTCATTTTTTATAGTACTTCAGGCTGTTTGCAAACCCCGCAAGCGTCTCCGACGCAGCGGGCATTTTTCCAATCGTCTCCGCTTTCGACCGAGTACTCAAAGTGCACGGGTCGACCGTTAAATCCAGGAACCATACAGTTGTACTTGGCCAATTGTTGCGGAGAGAAATTGCACTCGGCACAATTCAAACCGTTGAGGTACGGCATCGCGCACTGCTTTTCAGGAGTAATGTGAAGCATAGGCTGTTTGTCCGACCATATTTGGTCGCATGGAGCATATTTCGGCAAAGGCATCTTTTATTCTACATAATAAAATGGCAAAAAGCAGAAAGAATCAACGCGCATGGATGTGGGGTACAATCATCCTTAGCGTCATTCTATTAATAGTAGTATTGGTCATCATCTACAAAAAACTCGAACCCTCAAAATCGTGCAACATTAGCACCTTTTTGCAGAATCAGAAAAGTAACGGCGCGACGACTACATGCGAAAATAAATTGAAATCCGGACACTCATGCGACATCACATGCAAAAACAATGAAAAAATCACGGTAGAGTGCAATGAAGACGGGAAAACCCTCAAAAGCGGCGGGTGCACGACGGTCGACAGAGTGATCAACACGGTTCATCGAATGGCCTGTGCAAAAAAATCGACGAAATTGTGCAAAGTGCTCGAATTCTTGCAAAATCAAAACGTCTTTGTGCGAATCAAAAATATGAACACTGAAAAAGTTGTCAACACCTTGGGCACCTTTGGCATAATTGACAAATATTGTAAAAATAAAGATTTTAAGACAAACCTTACAGATTTATTGAACTATATCAAAAACGTAGCTGATGATAATAAGAATAATACAGACTTGAAAACGATTGTAACAAAAGTCATCACATCGTGTAATCAGAACTAAGGAGGTGCTTCCCACCCAGACCTAGGGTTTCCGTAAAGATTGAAAATGATCTTATTTTCAATCTTTACGAAAATCAAAAATGTCGATCTCCAATGCGTTCGTTGAAATCCAAAACTTCAAATCCATTGAAAAAAGAAAAGTCCAGTTGGAAAAAGGCGTCACTCTGCTCAAAGGTGCGTCGGGAGCCGGCAAATCGACTACTCTGGAAAGCGTGCTGTACGCCATCACCGGCGCGCCGAGAACATGCAAGTCTATGGATCGTCCGACGGCGGCGACTCGAGTAAAGTTCACATTTACCGTAAACGATGATGAAACGTGGTCAATCTGTCGCTCTACTCGTCCCAGACGGTTGACGCTTGAACGCAGCGGCGGCGCGCACGAAGATCTCGTCGAAGACGACGAAGCGCAGCCTATCATCGACGATCTGTTTGGTCAACAATTCGCTACGGTTTCGCACATTCCGCAAAATACAAGTCGATCGTTCATGTGTATGGCGCCCTCCGCAAAGCTTGATTTCCTCGAAGGTCTCACCTTTGGAAAAGAGGCGGCACATATCAAGGACAAATCCAAACAGTATCTCAAGGACAAAAAGAAAGAGGCGACGCGCGCGAGCGCCGAGTACGACGTGTTTGAGAAAGAGTTGAAGAGACATCCTCCCTTCGAAAAATCATCGTCGATATCTCCGCCTATCAAACCCGACGACATCGAAGATGAAAAGCAGATTCAGAGGGACAAACAAGAAGCGAGGATCGCCATGAAACGGCATCGAGAGACCATCGACGAACTTTCGGAAAAACGACGGAGAACGTTGCAGAAACGGGCACGCACAGAAGCAGCGCGACAGAAACGGAAAATTATGGAAAAGGAGTATGCGAAAATTTCAAGCGAAATCCAAAAGGATGCCGAACAGTTCGAAGTAGATGAAGACGGTGCACATGAATCGTTGGAGTCCGCGAAAGAGGCTTTGGCCGCGTCACGGAAACTGAACAGTCTTCGTGCACAAACGCCTGAATGGGCAAAGCAAAAGGATTCCGATTGGGAACAGCTTGATCGTGAATGGGAAAAAAAAAAGGTGAAGGAGTTGGAAAAGAATCAAACCTTGATCGAGATTGCGGAAAACAAAGATACCAACCATTTCGACTGTCCGAGTTGCAGCGTGTCTCTCCAGTACAATCGCACGACAGACACGGTTTCGATCGAAGATTCGTCGTCTGCACGCAGTGCCTCGATCTCCGCTTCATCGACGTGCAAACCGGTCGTCAACGAAAGCTTGCGCGATCTCATGCGACGGGAAAGTCGTCTCAAATCCGAATTGGAGAAACGCAAACGGGAACGGCGCGAGTTTGCGAAAGCGGCGTCCCAAATCAAATCGTTGACGGAAGAATGGGGCGACGACGCTCTGGACGATACGGAAGAGTTGGAGAATACCGTTGACGAACTGAAACAGTTGGTATTTAAAATTTCGAGGAAAGTGCAGATCGAACAACATCTGAAACGCATTGTCGTCGACGACTCGGAGTCCGACTCGGATACGAACGAAGATGCCATTCAAGCGATGGACGACCGCATTTGTGCAGAAAAGGAAAAGCTGAACGAGAAACGAGACACTTTTGAAAGAGCGGATGCGTTGCTGGATACATGGAACGCTTGGCTTCGTGAACAGGAAAAGTACGAACGTCGACTGGCAGAACTGGACATGCGACGGAAAGCGCGAGAAAATGCCGAGAACAACGAGAGAAAGGCCGCCGAAAAATTGAAAAAGGCATCCCTAGCGTTGAAAGGGGCGGAAGAGCTCAAGAGCGCCGTGCTCGAAGCCGAGAGTCTTGCTTTGGTCAGTCTGGTGAACCAGATTAACGATCACGCAGCGACGTACTTGGACGTTTTCTTTGCAGATGACCCCATCGAAGCAAGTCTCAAAACGTTCACGGCATTGAAAGGAAAGAAAAAGATGAAGCCCAGCATCCAGACGGAAATTCAATTTAAGGGAAACGAAATGAAGTTGGACGGTTTATCTGGAGGAGAACAAGCGCGCGTCGTCGTCGCCTTCAATCTTGCCTTGTGCGAGATCTTATCTAGTCCCATCATCATGCTCGACGAAGTCACTGCGAATCTCGACGCGGATCTTACGGAAACCATCTACGACACGATCAAGGCCTCGACAGACAACAAAATCGTACTCGCGGTCGCGCATCAATGCATCGACGGAACGTTCGACAACATCATTCGTGTGTGTTAAATTTTTATCTAACAATAAACAAAAGTCATAAAATAAATGGGTTCAACACAATCAAAGAATCACAGACTTGATAAAATACTTGATAAGTATAATTTAGTAGAGAATTTTGAAACTCGAGCGTGCACGAACAATGAAGCAGCCGCTGGTCAGTGCTGCGATCATAGCGGTGATCGCCCATTCTGTCCTAGCAACTTATGCCCTTCACAAGAAGTTCCTGACGCTGAGAAAGGTCGATTTTATAGAGTGCGTGGTAAATTGTGCTGCATTGGTATGAACTGTAACCATGGTTCTCTCAGTACCGCACCACCCTACTGCACTTGCAACTGCGATCCGGGTTGGACCGGCGACGATTGCACCGTGCAAGAGACCCAACCATGCCTCACAGGTCCGGATGGGGCTACGCGATGCAACGGGCACGGCACTGCTAGTGGTACCTATTCTCCGGGACCGCCGGCGGATTATAGTACTTGCGTGTGCACTTGTGATCAGGGTTACGCGGGTGATAACTGTGAGTATTCCCGTAGCGGCACGTGCTCTGATCATGGGGCTCCTCAGGATGATGGAAGTTGCATCTGTGATCAGGGTTACGGGGGTGATGATTGCTCGCAAGGCGAAAATTGCAATGTGCGCAATTTAGGACCAAATAACGCTCAAGGCGTGCCGCAAGAGTGTCAAAACGGCGGAATTGGCGTGGGAACCCTTCCAAACTGTGATGCGTGTGATTGTTCAGCGACAAGCTACGATGGAGATCTTTGCGAAAATGAAAAACAATGCCAATCCACTACACCTCCAGCGGCGGGCGTAGTGGAT
>CERI01004408.1_pt1 | contig 10383 bp, 11 predicted proteins | sample 350261 | NCBI WGS metagenome assembly CERI01 (sample SAMEA2620979, study PRJEB7988) | marine metagenome | isolation source: saline water (ENVO:00002010), including
AAAAGCAAAAATTAAAAATCATTAAATTGATATTATTATTTATAATAACAATTTAATAGAAATATACTATACTTTAATAGTAATAGTTATCATGAATAAACAACCAGAAACCATAAATGTTTTTGAATATTTAAATAAACGCCACGCATTAAAAAATATGACTGATGAAGACTTTCAAACATTCCTACCGAATTTCGTCAACGCATTGTATGAAGTGGGTATTGATGAAATCATTGATCATTCGCTAGTTAAGTGTACAAAAGAAAAAATGTTGAAAGATTGGAAAACACTTCAGAAAAAGAAAATAACGTCCAATAATATTTCTGCACAATGTGTAGTAGGAATGTCTGTTATGAAAAAATACATGAAACACATTTACGATGTAAGAAACTATAAAGGTAAAAGTATACGGAATATGTGGACACGAGATGTTTTGACAAAAGCAGTACAAAACAACAGAAAATCTCATTCAACACCTTACATAAGTGAAATAGTGAGACAAGTCGGATTTTCAGGTGGAAAAACCAAAGTAACCATGTACAGACCCGCACTAACAAAAAGAATTGTAGAACATTTCAATGCTAAAAATGTATTGGATGTCTGTGTTGGTTGGGGTGGAAGAATGTTGGGAAGTTTGTCCGTAGAAAATACTAAGTATACAGGCATTGAACCTTGCACAAAAACCTTTGAAGGACTACAAAATATTTTGAATGAATTGGATATTAACAATCAAATGGTTTCATTGAATAATGGTAAAGCCGAAGATATTATTCCGACATTGGAAGGTGGTTATGATTTGGCTTTGACTAGTCCACCTTATTATAATCTTGAACTATATTCCGATGAAGCCAGTCAATCACATAATTACGGTGATTATGGTCAATGGGTAGAATCGTTCTTGAAACCTACGGTATTTGGTGTATTGGGAAAATTGAAAGATTTAGGACACAGTTGTTGGTCTGTGAAAAATTTTAAAACAGATAAATCCTATAATTTATTGGATGATATCATTAAGCTTCACAAAGAAAAAAAATGGAAGTTGTGCGAAGACATAGAATTTTATGTGGGAAACAATATTAGACCGGGTTCTGCGAAAACAGGAAAGGAAGTTACCTATGTATTTAAAAAAATGTCGGAATGGGATATTGAGCAGGAATTGGGTAAAATTACTGAAAAAACAAAAGCTGATGATGTCAAGGATATGAAGAAAAAGAATGCGAAGAAAAAGAATGCGAAGAAAAAGAATGTGAAGAAGAAACACAGTGAAAAAAAAGTAACCGAAAAAGGCAAAAAAATAAAAGACATGATCAAAAAATATAGAATGAATTATACTATGGATAATGTAAAAGAAGATGAATTATCGGATATGGAACTCCTTTTATATGAGGAAATTTCTGAGAGAGCAAATGATGTAAATTCGTCTTCTTTTAGGGAAGAAATGACGGTTGTGATTAGTGGATATACTAATTTGGGTGGAAAATTAGGATATGACGCCATGAAAACCAAAGATGGTGTTGAAATACCTGTTGAAATTAAACCTAAAAATTACTATGGAAAAGGAAAGCTAAACGGAAGTGGTAATTTCACAGATTTCACGCATAAAAGGGTTGCAAAATATTTGAAGGACGATGTTACCATGTGCGTTAGTGGATTTAATGGTGGGAAAATTATGTATATTTATGAATTTGATTTTAAACATGAATCGTTTTTGGATAAGATTAAGAAAGATGTGACTAAAAAATTACCCAACGGAGACGTTAGTGGACACTACTGTCGGAGTGCTGCATTTACATATAGAAATTATTTAGATGCAGAAGTTAATTTAGTATATTTGTCGGATAAAATTAAGGAAAACAAACACATTTTCACAAAACCATTTTATGATTGGCTTATCAAGTTAAAATAACCGTATATTATAAGAATGAGTTCTTTTGTAGATGATAAAAAGTCAAGGAGGGCGTATAAAAAAGGGATTAATGCCGATGACGCACGTACAAAAAGACAGGAAAGTGCTGTACAAATCCGTAAGGTGGGAAAACAAGAACAGTTGAAACAGAAGAGGGGGTTAGGTATGAAAAATAAAAAAAATAAAAAAAACTGTGAAAAAATGATTTTTGAACCTGTAAAACTAGGAAAACAGGATATGTTTGATTATTTGCATTTAGTATTATTGTATGATCAATTACACGATTATGGTTCAATCCGAAAAGATAAAAAATCTAAAAGTGAATTTGAAGACTTTTTAAAAAATTTTTTGTCTAAATCTTTAACGGAATTACTTGAAACACATAAAGGTTCATTAGAATTTTTTAATAAACTTAAGAAATTTAAGAAGAAAAATAAGAAGAAAAATAAGAAGAAAAGTAAGGAGGGTGGGGGGAGAAGTCAACAATTAAGAGGAAGACGGTCAACTGATGTTAGAAAGAGTTTGGGATTAGGAAGACAAGGGAACTCGACTAAACTGACAAACAAGCAGATGGGATGGGTGAAGGCAACGAACATACCTGTACTCCATACTAGTACAGTACACCGTACCGCAGACTCCATACTTGTCGCAAGTCCGTCCGAGATTGATACTGACATAGCTGCATCCGAAATTAATTTTTTATATACACAAATTAAAAAGGCTTATATTAACGTTAACGAATTTTTATTATATGCATTAACAGACCTACAGTACTCGGACAGTATACTGGTGTTAGAAAAAATTTATTATTATTTCGGTCTAGAATTTAACATTGACATTGACAGTGGTCCCAATTACTATAATATATGGAATGAGCGTATAAAGTACGACACTTTTGTGGATGTTTTATGTGAATACTTTAATGGTAATTGTAATTTTTATGGGGGTAATAAACAAATGAAAGGAGGAGGTCCTGTGGAAAGCGATATAATGAAACGTATGCTTAATTTAATAAATTTTTCTATAATTATATGTTCAAATTTAATATTGGAAAAATTGAAAACAGCTATGTCAGTTTCTACCAGCAGATTTTATGATTATTCTTCGTACTGGAAAGAAAACATAAGTAAAATAAATGAAAATATTTCCGAGGGGGAAATGGGAGGAGAACATTTGTATGGGGCATATGAAAAAAATTTGGCTAGAGCGTATTGGGAGCCTATATTTGTACCAAAATATTTATTGTGTGATGAGTGTATTACTAAAGAAGTGACACAAATTGCTGATAAACGTACTAATGAGAACGGGTACACAAAATTGTGGGACAAAATATCCGGTTTAACTTGTGGAGAACCAGGAGAAACAAGACGTTTTATAATAAATAATGCAGCATATGCTGATTTACTAAAAACAGTAGAAAATAATCAACATAATAATGTTGCAACATTTTTTGATCCTATGTCGCTATCAGGTTTTAAAGACATCTACGAGACACGTCCTGAACAAGCATTACTAGTTGATAGTACATGGAGTGTACAAACAGAAGACGGAGACGTAAAGTTTGAATTATCGGTAGAAAGTCCACAAGAAATAGAAAGATATACTGGAAATTTAACGTTAACAATTTCTGGTGAAAAAATTATAGATATTAAATGGGATAAAACAGGCGCGTCAAGAATTTCAAAACCGAGTGTAAATAATATTATAGGTGAAATGGGTAAAATTAAAATTCCAAAAATGGATTTTTTAGAAATATACAAATTGTCATTAATAAAAGGTATAGGTGACCAAGCTCAAGAATTATCCGTTGCGTCAAAATATATACCCGGTAAAAATGATAAATGTAATGAGGAAATGAAAACCAAAAAAATATGCTATTATGATGAAAATGGTGATGCATTACGTTTAGGTTTAGCCAATGATTGGTTGTCTGGTGGTAGAATAATATTTTTATTGGAAAAAGCCATAGCTGGATCTTTTAATACAAAAGCTGTAGGGGGTGTGTTAACCATAAAGAATATTGCGATAGCATTTGGTGAAAAACGTACAGTAGACCCAGTAGATCCTGTAGATCCAGTAAGTACAACAGTAGGTCCAATGGAAGATGTTCCGACAGAATCACAGACAGGTCCTGAGTCAGATACATTGGTAGGTCCAGAGACAGACGCACAGATGGGTTCAGAGGAAAAAACAAAGGCAGATGTATTGATAGGACCGGAAACAAATCCGAAGGAATATGATGTAAAATCTGCTGTAGGGGCTGGTAAAAAAAGTAGAAAACGCAATAAAAAATTGAAGCGTAAAAAAAGAAAAACAAGAAGAAAAAGAAGAAAATCAAAAAAACATAAAAAAACACGTCACAAGAGGAAAAAAAAGAAACGAAGAAGATACACTAAGAAAAAATAAATTAAACATATTTGTCAACTTGATAATTATGTTTAATAACTTATTGTGATTTTTTTCCAGCTTCATCTATAGCCTTTTGCGTTTTTTCATAGGCACTTTCAATGGATTTATTGTATTCAGACATAACACCACTTGAAGAATCGCAATTAATGTCCATAATAATATTTGACGTAACTAAAATAACTAATATACCTGTTAATATGTACCAACACCATTGTGATATCATATCCTTCAATACTACAGCATTAAATAGTGACACACCTGCTATTTTTGATATTTCGTTACGAGTTATTAAATTACCAGTATTTAAGGCACTTCCTGTTTTTTCCATAAAAATAGTGAAATTTTCTGGTGTCATCTCGTTAATGAGTAATGACTTATCTTCATATATTTTTGTCAATAAGGATGATCTAACACCATTAAATAATTTATCCATTGAAGAAGTTATATTTATCCATGGTAATGATACAAGTGCGTATCCTAAAGTATTTGAAAATGGTTGTTTCCAACTAGGCATCACAATTAATAACGATGCTAACATTCCAAAAATCAACAACATAGGTAATAGTGAATACCATGCTGCTGCACCACCTTTTGATGTATTTTGACATATTATGTTTGCGTTTTTAATATTGAACATAGCATTTATTATTGCTATTAATATAACATATATAAGTGTATAAACCATATTTGTTTTTGTTACATTTCTATTTAAAATTTCATTAATATTCATAACTCTATCATTAGCGAAGTATTTTATGATAAAATATGATGTAGTAATAAATACGAACGAATAAATAATTTTTGATACTGGTTCGGGATTTGGCATATATAGTTAATATAGAAAAATAGTATTTTTTTTTTACCATTTATTAATATACATACATGAGTTCACCAACATTAATAGAACCAGGCGTTAAATATTTCTTAAAAGAAACTTTGAAACAATGTAATTTTAAGAAAAAAACCAATTATAATCTTATGATGAATTTTGCATTATTATTGTTTTTCATTGGTTTGTTTTCAAGTATAATATATTATAAATATACAAACAAGCTAAAGCCCGAAGATAAAAATAAAATACAAGATATCAAGCAATACTACTTCCTGAAACAAATAAAAAAAATAAAAGAATTACAAAAGGAAGATAATAGAAAAATGATAGCTTCAATGCCAAAATTTGAAAATCCTTTTACAACATTACATGAAAATTTTTATAATATTTAAATATAAATGGAAGAGTATTTAAAAGCTTATAAACTATATTACACATTAAAAGAACAGTATGATATTAAATATGACAACTATAAGAAAAAGATAAAAAGAAAGAATATTTCAAATGCACAGAAAAAAAAGCTGTTAAAAAATCCTGACATAAAATGTATAAATTGTAAAAAAAAAGGAGGTATTATATTTAGTGAAAAAGATAGAACGCTTAAATTAATTTGTGGGCATAAAAAACCATGCTCATTAAACATAACATTAATGAAAAACAATTCCATTCAATTTCCTAAACAATTAAACAAACATAATGGTGAAAAAATAGTATTGGAAAATGATATAATTAAAACCAAACTGGAAATTTTATTTGATTTGGAAGATAAAGATGTGGGATTGGGTGAATTTAAAAAAACAAAAGAAAATCTAACTACGATCAATAATAAAATACGTAGTACGCAAAATAAAATATTTGAAATCAAAAGCAAAAACATTAAAGTTCCAGATCCATCCGTTAAAACAAAAGACGGCGATAAAGATGTTAAAATGATTACAAAACGAATTTCCCATGAAGTCTATTTAGCAAATTTGGAAAACAAAATGAATAAATTAATGAACAAATATAATAATCTTATAAAGGATTACCATATACCTAAATTAAATGAACCCAAAAATAAAGAATTATTAAAAGATGCATTTGCACTTTATAATGAAGAAATAAAACCACTCAAGAAAGAATACTATGATGTTAAATACGATAATATTTTTATAACTGAACATGTGGTAAAATGCGAAAAAGGTGTGGTCAATGAACATTATCATATAGAAAAACAGTTGAATTCTGTTGAAAAACTATCAGAAGACCATGAATTTAAAATCATATCAAATAAAAAATAATGCAGTAGTATATATGAAATACATTGATATGCCTACATTTATTGTTAGTTTTGCAATAGGTATGTTTTTTGTTTATATTATGAGTACTAAAAAAAGAGTGATCATTATATATCCCACACCTGATAATATTGACGATATTAATTATAAGGACAATGCAGGTAATTGTTACACATTTAAAGCTGAAAATGTGGATTGTCCCGTTGATGGTAAAATTGAAAATTATCACGTACAATAGTTAGGTAACCAATAAAAATATCCATAATATATAGATGTCAATTAAGACTTTGTTGCATGGTAAAAATAGTAAATATATTTTGTCAATAATACTAGGTTTGGGATTAGCAACACTATTTAGAAAAGTGTGCAAAAATGGAAATTGTTTGATTTTTAAAGGTGCTAATATTGAAAAAATAAAAGACAAGGTATTCAAATATGATGATAAATGTTATACATATAAGGAAAACATTAAGAAATGCGACAATAATAAAAAAATGATTTCTTTTGCGTAATAATATTTTAATATCAATATTATTACTTAGTAAATATGTCTAGTACAAGCGCTATTGAAACATTACCAAATGAAACCAGTGATAAAAATATTGTTCAAAAAACACCACAAAATGTAAATAATACAACATATAATCCTAAAATTGATGTAGTTCAAGAACAACCAAAAAATATGCAGGAATTATCAAAAGAGTCCATTAATCAAATTATACAGGGTATACAAAATGCAAGTTCAAATAATTTAACATCTTTACCTTCACGAGATATACCACAAAATACTGATCATTTGACACAAGATAAGCAAGTGAAACCTAATTTTATTCCAGAAGCAACAAATGACAATTACATTGAACAAAATGATACATTTGACACTTTGATGAAAAAAAGAGCCTATAAAAAAAAAGAACAGTTCGCACTGGATCAAATGTATGAAGAAATTCAAACACCCATATTGATTATGATTTTGTTCTTCTTTTTCCAATTACCGTACTTTAAAAAAATGATGATTAAACATGTACCGAGTATGGTCAATACAGATTTAAATATAAATATGTCGGGATATGTGTTTAAAACTTTTTTATTTGGATTATCCTATTATGCAATTAATAAAGTTACACAGTATTTGAGTTTTGTTTAATGATGTGAGTTTTCAAATCCTGTTGATTTAGATATTTTACATTGATTCAAAAATTGCGTATAATTTGTATAGAGTTCAACTTGATCAGGGTGCCTGTCAGGGTGATATTTCATAAGCAGCTTCTTATATTTAATAGAGCCATATTTTTTATCATCGTCCAGTTTGATGAAAGATATGATATCACTGGGTATATCATTATGTAATTTTAATGCGTCTAATTGTATTTTTCTTTGCTGGATTCTTTGTTTTTCCACTTCATTTATTTCTTCGTAATTATGCCTACAATATGATCTTTCTCTTTTTCTTTCTTCCCGTTTTCTTTCTTCTTTGCGCTTTTGCTCGTGTTGATTTCTTTGTTTACGACGCCTTCTTCGTTCGCGACGCCACATTCGTTCGCATTCCCTTTCACGTTTTCTTTCTTCTTCTCGTTCGCGTTTTCTTTCTTCTTGACGTTCTCGTTCGCGTTTTCTTTCTTCTGTTTGTTCCTGTTCACGTTTTTCTTCTTCCTCCAATAGCTTCTTTTTTTCTCTTTCTATTCTTTTTTTTTCTTTTTTTTCTTTTTGTAGTCGTTTTTTCGCAAGTCTTTTTTTTGTTTTTTTTGACATTGGTACAGGACCTTTATTATATTTCACCCCATTGATTGATCTTTCCAATGCCTCAAGTAATTCTGTTTCTTTTCCCAAGAAAATTAATTCGTCACGATTTAACGGTTCGGTTTGTTGTTTCAATTTTAATCGCTGAATCCGTTGTAGTTTTTTGTGTGTCCTTTTATTAAGAGTCGTCATATGTCTACCATAAATATATGTAAACATGTGATATGGTAATATATATTATCAATTTTATGACACTATAAATGCATTACACAGTAAACATGGAAAACCATCCATTTTTTTTATGTTTGAAATGTTTTGATTTAAATTCTTCCATATTTTGTGTCCCCATACTAGTATTACATGTTTGGCATATTGGTCTTAGATTGTCTATATCTAAAGTACCACCATTTGCCTCAGAAATAACATGACCGCATTGCCAGGTTTTCAAAGTAATACTTTCTTCACAACAATAACATTTTGGATTATTTTGGTCTTTTACATATTTCATCCAAACACTGTCTCTTAATGTTTTTGGTATGGGTTTCTTTTTTCTTGTTTTCTTTGCTTTTTTGACTTCTACACCGGTTTCCTCTTTTAATATATCTTTTACCCAACCATAACAATATTCTTCAGATGTGTAAGCATACATACCTAAAAAGAATTTATTTTTTTTACATATTGCCTTATATTCAGGCCATTTTTTGATTTTTCTAATACGCTGTACATAACTTTCAACGGGCCACAGAGACATTTTTTTATTTTTATCCTCCAATAATCTAACTAAATCTTCTGAATATACTGTACTGTATTTTTCAATAGTTGACTTTTGTAATTTTTCGGTTAAATAACCCAATGCTATTTGAAAATGATTTTTATTTAATTTGGGTCTCATGGTTTTTCGTTTTGTAGTCCAAACGTCTTTATACTTATTAATGAAAAATTTAGCTGCTTTTTCGGGTATATTCTTATCAATGTCATCTGGGAATTCGGGTAATTCTGTATTTTTATTAATCAGTAAATAATTTTCTTTAATTTCGTCAAGTGTGTTCACATGAATGACTTCAATGTTGACGAAAAAATCCTTATATAACATTTCATTGTATAATATGTTAATAGCACTAAATCTATGTTGACCATCTAATAAATATTCCTTTTTATCTTCACTACAATTGTGTATATTTATTAATCCTAAGAAATTAAATCTTTTGTGTTTCTTGAAAAATTTATCCTGATACTCAATTATTTTTTTAACCTTTTGATCATCTTTTATTCGTTGAATATTCGGTATTATTATTTTGCGCGACAAGAGTTTTTCCACATGAATTTTGCCAATTAATTTATTGTCATCTTTAAAGAAATTTTCAAATAAATTTGTTTCTATGTAAAGCATATTAAAAGATTAAAAACTATTTTTAATATGCTTTGTAATATATTTTATTATACTGATTTAAAGGTCATAAGTGTGTAATTTTAATATCCCACACTATTTAATAACTCACCTATATCTTGCTTAGTACCTAATGTTACTTTCTTTTCCTTTATAAAAAAACATGGTACGAGGTTCTGGTAATATTTCAATGAATTTACCATGTAATTTATTATCTACTATATTACCTTCATACTCCTTATAACTTCCATCTCCATCAACACCATCATATCTTTCAAATATACATGGACCATCCTCAATTATACCATTTTTCCATGTTGTTTTATATGTACGCCATATTTTTATTCTTTTTGTCCCATAACCAAGTCCATGATCATGTCCGTCTCTACAAAGAGTTTCATGATAAGTATCTACACAACTTTTCAAAATTCCTTTTCCATTAAATAAACCATCATTAAAATTGCCCTCATAAATCGTATCTGGTTCACCATCAGCATCAAACCCTAAACACAATATGCCTTCGCCATGTGGTTTATTATTTATCATTTCACCTGTGTATATAACTGAATAAATGTCAGTTCCCAACAAAACATTTTCATCCAACTCCTTTATTCCTAATAAATAAAAATCTTCATGAAATCCATAATTTTGTGGTATAAATAATTCCATTTCCAAATCTTTTACATTTGTTATCTCAAACTCTTCATCTTCACTAGACATTATATTAAATAATAAAAAATAATGTTTAAGTATTTATGTTCAATACCCCACACTATTTAATATCTCACCTATATCTTGCTTAGTGCCTAATGTTACTTTCTTATCTAATACT
>CERI01003865.1_pt1 | contig 10368 bp, 9 predicted proteins | sample 350261 | NCBI WGS metagenome assembly CERI01 (sample SAMEA2620979, study PRJEB7988) | marine metagenome | isolation source: saline water (ENVO:00002010), including
TTCTGCTTCTGCTTGTGATGTTCCTACTGCTGCTGCTGCTGCTGCTGCTGCTGATGCTGGTGCTGATGGTTCTGCTGATGTTTTTTTGTTTTGTGGTACTTTTTGTAGTGGTGGTACTTCTTGTAGTGGTAATACTGGGTTTGGTTGTGATACTGGGTTTGGTTTTATTTCACTTGATGTTTTCATAATAATAAAATTATAAGCTTTAATAATAATAAATAAAAAAAATATATAATAATAAATTTAATATATTATTTTTTATTTTAATTTAAATTTGAATATATTAGTATAAATTTATGAAGTGTTTTGTTTTATTTGTAGTAGTTTTCTTAGTGATTTTGTTACTGTTATTACATCTTCTTGTTTTTTGTGGTAGTGTTTTAATAGATAAAATTTGTTTAAGTGATATTGTATAAATTTTTTTGTATATTTAATATAATTAGCTATTATAAAGTTAAATAATAAAAAATAAAATGAATTTAATTATAACTATAAATATAAAATAATCCAATAAAATAAATTATAAATATAATAAATATTAAAGTAATAATACTATATTCATTAATATTAGTTTTTTTAATATTAGAAATATAAGTAGCAATATCATTATTAAATTTATTATAAATATTATAAATTTCATTATATAAATCAATATTATCTAAAACAGATTGACTTAAAATATCATCAATATTATTATCAAAAGGGAAAGAATCAATTTCATTAAAACAATAAAAAACATTATACATATTATTATAAGTATATATATCAAAGTTAAAAGAATTACAATAAGAGTTTTTATTATTCATAATAGATTGACACCATTTAAAAGTAATAATAGCGGATATATATTTTTTAATAAGATTTTTATTATTATAATTAGTTAAATTTAAATTATTTAAATAATTTTTAATAGTATCATTATTAATAATATCTTTATTAAAATAACAAATATTATTAAAACCATTATCATCAACGAAATTATTACAGACTTTTTTAATAAAATCAATATCTAAATATTCAAGATAAAGATTATTAATATTAGAATTATATTTATAAACATTATTATATTTAAAAAAATTTAAAACAATATAAAGTGAAATAATAGATAAAATAATAATAAAAATAGAAATATTATAATTTATAAATTTAGTAAAATTATTAATTTGTTTAAAAATAGAATTATAAAAATTAGTAATAATTAAATAAGTAATAATATAAGAGATAGATAAAATAAATAAAATAAATAATTTTTGAGAGAAAATTAAATAAGAATTAATATAAATTAAATTTTTAATATAATTATAATTAGTATTATCATAATTATATATATTATTTTCTGAATTTTTCCAATTATATTTTTTAATTTTATTAACATAATCAATAAAAATTATAGTAATATAAATAGTAATAATAAAAGGAGAAATTAAAATAATAATAATAATAAGTAATTTAATAAAATAAAGAGTTAAAGATTTATCATTATTATTATTCCAAATTAAAACCTTATTAATTAAAATAAAAACATTATAAAAAGGATTAGATTTATCAGTAGTATATTGAGATAAGAATTTAAATAATTTATTAAAATAATTTAAAAGATTATAAAATATATTAGAATCCATAAGATAAATAATTAATTATTCTATTAAATATATGGAATAAAAAAATTAATTAATAATTTTATAATAAGTTTTAAATTTAGAAAAATTATTAATATAAATAAAATAAATCCAATAAAAAGGACCAAAAAATATAGAAGAAATAAAAAGATAAAAAATATTTTTAAAAGAGTAATTATCATCATAAATAAAGCAAAAAATAGATAAAATAAAACTTAATATACCAAAAGTTATCCAAATAAATAATAAAATAAAAATAATAAAATTATAATTATTAATATCTAAATAATCCATATTAATATAAATTAATATTTTAATTTTGAGAATAATAAAAAAAATATAAAAGTGAAATAATAAAAATAATAATAATAATAACAATAATAAAAGTAATAAAAGAGAAAAAAACAATATATTTTTTAAATGAATAAAAAATATTATAATAATAATTAACCGGAAGATTAGTAATATTATTTTCATTAGAATCAAAAGTATCATTATCAATAGGAATATTAGTAATATTATTATTAAAAGATTGAATAGAAGGTTTTAAAGTAATATAATTAGAATAATCAATAAGATATATATTAATTAAATTATAATTAAAAGGAGGTAAAATATATAATTTAGGCATAAAAATATTAAAAAAATCATTATAAAAAATGAAATCATTATAAAGTAGATTATTATTATTATAAATAGTTTTATATAAATTAAAATCATAAAACCAAGGGATATTAGATAATTTATTATAATTATAATAAATATTAGAAATATTAGAATTATTATTATGAGAATTATTTATCCAAAAGAAAGGGAATTTTTTAATTAAATCATAATAAATAGTTTGATTATCAATATTAATATTAAAATGAAAATCAGTATCATTAACATTAAGAAATTGAATAAAAGAATCTAAAAAAGATTCAGAATTAATATAAACATCATAAATAAGATCAGTAGGATTAAAATAATCATTATAATTAATAATATTATAAGACATAAAAGATAAAATAGATGTATGCTATTAAATAAAAGGAAAAAAATAAAGTAATTTTATAGAGGGGTGTATAAAATGAAACCATATATACCAATAAAAGTATATAGATGGTATAACAAAGAAAAATATAAATTATATATATTTGATAAATCATCAGAAATATATAAAGAAGGAATAAAAATAAATGAGAATATATTTATGGATGATAATATAGAAGATGGTTTAAATAAGATAGCATTATATATAAGAGAATATGAGAATGAAACAAAAAAGAAAGATTTATATTATGCGTGGAATGGAGAGAAGTCATTATCACATAAAATAAATAAAATAAAATGGAAAGGATATAATGTGAATCCATTTTTATCATCAAATAGAGGTTCAGAAGAATTAAAAGAAGATATAACATATACATTTAATACAAATGAATTATTTGATATGAGAAAAGTGAATATAGTATATAATGAAGATATATCAGAAGATTTAAAATCAAATAAATATTATTTTATAGAAAAGAAGATAGGAACATATAAGAGTTATAAATTAAGAGATGAAAAATTATATGAATTAGTATCACAAGATACAGAATATATAAAAAAATATAATGATAAATATAATAGAGTAGATATTTATGGAAAAATAAAAAAAAAAATAATATTATCAGAATTATATGATAATATAAAAACACAAAAAAATATAGCATTAATACAATGGATAAATGATAATTCAAAAATAATGTATAAAATGCAAAAGAAACATTTTATAAAAAGAGAACAATTATTAAATTGGTGTAATATATCAAAAATAACAAAAATAAATTGTATAAATATATATTATATAATAACAAAAGGTTGTTATTGTAAAATAACAATAAATAATATAGGAGAGGTCCAATATTCATATATATTTGATGTGAGAAAAAATATAAATTGGGAAATAATAAATAAAACAAAAATAATATTAACAAATTATTTGAAGAAATATATAAAAGAAAAAATAAAGATGAGAGAAGTATCATTAAAATTAAATACATCATTTATAATAGATAATACATTATTTACAAATTTTGTATCAAAAATAAGTAGTTATATAGATATATTTAGTGTAAAGAAATCACAAAATAAAGAAAAAAAAGAAATAATATGTATATATAAACGTTCAAGTTATTATAATGATAATATAGATATAAATGATTATATATTATCAAGATATAATTTAGGAATATCAAAAGAAGAAATAGAAAATGAATTAGTAAATTTAGGATATAATATACAAAATGCGAGAGAAGAAGTAATAAATATAATAGAAAATATAGATATAAATGAAAAAGAAATAAAAAAAACAAAAATAAAAGATAATGGAACAATAATATTAATATCTAAATCAAATAATGGATTTGATATAGAAATAACAAATTCAGCAAATTATAAAGAATTAAATTATTTATTATATTGGTTATCAAAAATAATAGCATCATCAAGAAAAGTAATAAAAAAAGAAGAGAAAAAACAAGATAAAAAAGATGATTACAAATTAGATAAAAAAATAATTGAAAAAGAAAAAGAAATAGAAATAGAAGAAGAAGATATAGATAAATTAGGAGAATTATATTATAATTTAGATGATGACGATGATGATGAATTATTAGGTGGAGCAATAGGAAAAGAGAAACATAGTTATTTTGTAGATTTAATAAAGAAAGTAGATAAAGATTTAGTAACAGATAATTATGCGAGAGATAAATGTCAATCAGATTTTCAACCAATAGTATTAACAAAAGAAGAAAAAGAGATTTTAGAAAAAAATAAACAAACATATTATGATAATATATTAGAATATGGAAGTAGTAAAGAAAAATTAAATTATTATATATGTCCAAAATTATGGTGTCCAATAAGTAAAATACCATTAGATGTAAATAAGGAAAAATGGGAATGTCCATTAGATAATGAAGAACCTATGAAAATGTTTTGGGGTAATGATAAAAATAAACCAAGATATATAAAATTAATAAAACCAAATGAGAAAGGATTATGTGCTCCTTGTTGTGGAAAAAAATTACAAAAAGAAGAAGAATTAAGAAAATGTAAAATACCAACAGATGATAATATAGAAGATAATTTAGATATAAATAAAATAAAAACAAAAAAGAAAGAAGAAGAATATAAAGTAGATAAAAAAGAAGAAATAAAAGAAATAGTTAATGAACAAGAAAAAAATAATTATTTAATGAATCAAAAAGCACCAATACCTGAAAATAGACAAGGATCAATACCTGAAAATTTACATTCAATATTATTACCTAAAATATCATATGATTTATGTTCAAAAATGATACAAAAAACACAAAAATGTTATATAAGAAAGGGAATAAATCATCGTTTAAAAAAAAATAATATAATGATAAAAAATGATAGTATTATTTATGCAATAACTAGTCAATTAAATTTTAATAGTAAAAAGGAATTAATAAATGATATAAAAAAAAAATTAGATATTGTAAAATTTTTAACATTAGAAAATGGTCAAATATGTAAAGATTTTATGAATATAAAAGAAATTATACCAGAAAAAAATGAAAAATTATTAAAACAAATGAATAAAGATAAAAAAAATTTATCAATTATAGAATATGATTTAAAAAATAAAATATCATTATCTAGATTATTAAATATTTATAAAGCTTATAATAAATTTATTAATTATTTAAGTTCTGATGATTATCCTACTGATAAACTTCCTTATTATATTTATTCATTAATAACTATATTATATAAAAAATTATTAATAATATGGGAATATGATAATAATGATATAAAAATATTATGTCCATTATATAGTTCATATAATGAATTATTAACAAATTTAGATTTAAATCCAGAAATAATAATGTTATTAAAAGATGATAAATATTATGAACCTATTATATTTAAAAATAAATTAACAACTGATAATATAATAAAACTTAATGATAAAATTATAATTAAAAATATAATAAAAGAATGTAATAATTTAACAAATATTAATAATAATAGTAATATATATAAAAATTTATATAGTTTAAATCAATGGACTAAAACTAAAGATGATAATTTTTTTAATTTTGAAATTAAAACTGTATTATTAAATAATGATTTATCTATTAATTATTTATTAACAGAATCAAATATATTATTACAATTTGAAACTATTAGTATTTCATTATTATCTAATTTTATTAAAGATATGAATATTAAAAATATTAAATTTTATGATGATATCGTTAATACTAATTTAAATATTAATAGAATAAATAAACAAAATTATAATATTTTTAAAAATAAATGTCAAAAATTAAATATAAAATCAGATATTGGTAAAATATTATCAGAAAATGATACATTATTTAATAGTATAATTAATATATCTAATTTAGAATTAAATAATAATAATATAATACATACAAATAATTATAATGAATATTATAATTATATAGATAATGAAAATAAAAAAGCATATAAATGGTATAATTTACAAAAATATATAGTATCTATATTAATAAATAAATATAATGATGAAAAATTTATAAAAGAATATTCAAATTTAAATCGTTTACAAAAAATAAATAAATTATATAATAAATATTTTAAATCATTAAATAATCAAAATAAAATTAAAATAATATTAGAAGAATTACCTATTAATAATACAAAACCTATTACTAATATAATATCTTGGTTAAATAATATTATTTTAAATTATAAATATGATTTTATGTCATCTATTATAAAAGAAAATAAAGATGAATTAATATTTTCTCAAAATGTTTTTTATATAAATGGTATTTTTGAAATTCCTAAATTATTACTATATTATCACGATTATATGCCTAATAATTTATATAATATTAAAGAAAATAAAAATATAGATTATATTATTAATAATAATGATAATATTTTATCTGATAATATATTATTACCTCAAATATTTAATGGTTCTTATGAAGAATTACCTACAAAATGGAGAAAAAAAATTAAAAATAAATTTACTAATTTAATTATTATAAAATCAAATTATAATATAGAAATATTTGAAGAATTTATTAATTGGTTATCAAAATATTTAAATATTTATGTAGATTATAATGAAATAAAAGAAATTGTAAATAATTATTATATTAAAAATATTTTTGATAAAAATAATATTAATTTATTATTTAATGATCCATCATTTTATAATGAAATTTTAAAAGCTGATAAAACAAAATTTTTAGCATCTAAATTATATATTAAAAAATTTAATAATTATACTAATGAATATAAACTAAATTTATTAAATATTGTTATTAAAAATAATAATTTATATCCTAATGATATTACTTTTAAAGTTTTATCTGATATTTTTAATATTTCTATTTTATTAATTCATAGAATGCCTCACGGTACTTTAGATAAAAATATTATTGAAGATTATTATGGTGATTTAGTATTATCTTCCACTTTTATATCTGCTACAAAAAATATGGAAGATAGACCTTTATTTATATTTAATAAAATTTTAAAAGACAATTATATTATTTATAATCCTATTATTGAAAAAAAAAATGATATCAATATTGATATAAATTCTTTATATATTAAATATACTTATGTTCCTGATAATATTAAAATATTAATTAATTATCATTTAAAAAAATTAGATTAAATTTTCAATTATATTACTATATTCTTTATTTTTTAAATTAAGTTCATCATCTACTTCTATTTCATATTCACTAAATTTAGAAATATTTTCTAATGCTTCTTCTTCTTTTTTTACTATTTTTTCACCAATTATTTTTTCTTTATAATTTTTTTTCTCTATTTTCTTTGTATCTTCTATTATATTTGTTTTATTTGGTGAATTTACTGTTGCTTTTGCTATTATAAAATCTGTTTTCTCCTGAACTTTTATATTACTTTTTAAACCTAAAAATCTATTATTAAATATATATTCTAATAATAAAAATGCTATTAATAATGTTATTAACCAAGTTAATATTAATATAAATATATTTATTATAAATGTTATTATTAGATATATATATCCAGATTTTTCTATACCTATTATTTCTCCCATATTTGTTATTTTTGTTTGAATACTATTTATTAATGGTGTTCCTAATAATAATAATCCTGTTATAAAATGATACGTCGAATAACCTACTGTCCAACCACTTGCACTTTGCACTATTGAATTTGTATATGCCCAACTTTGTATATCATTATATAATTTTGTTATAAATGCATTGGTAAATATTATAATATTACTCATATTTTATTTTAATATCTATTTATTAATAATAAAAATAAAATTTATATTTTTATATCCTATTATATTAATGGACTATAAAAAAGATAATATATCTTATCTTATTGTATTAATATTTGTTTTAATTATATTAATTTTAATACCTGTATATATATATGAATATTTTTATATTAATAAAAATAATAATAATACTATTATTGCTAATATAATATATTTTTTAAAAATTTCTTCTCAAATTATTATATTAATTATTTTTGCTATCTCTTTTTTTATATTTGTATTTATTTAATATTTTATTATATATTAATAATAGAGATAATAATATATAATATATACAATATAATATAATGGAATCTATATTTAATAGTATTAAATGGATTAGTAATAATTTAGTTAGAAATAAAATTATATTTATTTGTAGTATTATTTTAATACTTCTATTATTATTTTATATTATTGCTATTTCTTTACTTGCTTTTATAACATCTAATTATTATGATATGTTAAGAATATTTTTAATCTTGTTATTACTTGTTTTAATTATTACTATTATTATTATTACTTTAATCATTATGTTTGAATTAAATTTATATACAATTTTTATTATTATATTATTATTTGGTTTAATCTCTTCTTTTATCTTAGGTCCTAGTGGTAAAAGATTTATTAATTCTTTTATTTATTTAAAAGATTCATTAATTGTTTTAATTGTTATATTTATATCTATTTCATTATATTATTTATTAAAATTTATTTTATCATAATTAAATAGTATAATATATGAAAAAAAATTGTAGTATTATAACTAATTATAATTATTTAGGATTTTTCTTATTATTAATGTCTTTATTACTTACTGTTATTATTATTATTTATACTATTTAATATATTATTTTTTATATTATTATCATATAATATTAATATTTTTTTATACAAATTAATATTTTTATTTTTACTTAAATTATCTATGATATATTCTATTTTATCTTTATTTTTATTTAATAATAATATATAATATATCTCAAATAAATAATATATATCTATTTTTAATTTTAAAATATCTGGACTTTCATATATTTTTTTTATAAAATATGATATATTAATATTTTTATTATTTTTATATTTTATATCTAAATTTTTCTTTAAATTTAATATTAAATTATTAATTTCTGTTAATAGTATTAAACTATTTTTAAATTTACCTATTATATATTTATTAATTACTAATACATTATATAATATATTTATTTCTTGTATAATTAAATATCTTATTGTATTTATATTTTTATTTTCTATTTCTATTATTTCATTATTTACTATTTTTAATTTACTATTTTTTAATATTTTATTTAAATATTTTTTATTTAATTTTAAATCTTTTCTTATTATATTTATATCTAAATTATTTATAAATAAATAATTATCATTATATATATTATTATTATACAAATTTTTATTTAATAATCTAATTAATTTATTTTTTTTATATGACATATTTTTAATAAGTATTGTATATATATCATCATATTCTATTAATTTTAATAGATTCATATGATTTTATTATAAAATTTAAAATCATTTTTTATAATAACTTATAAAAAAAAATGATTAAATTTATATAAGAATTATTTACTATATATAGTTAAAATGAGTGTTATCCTTCCCAAGCAAATCGATGTATCAAAACTTAAATATTCAGAAGTTAAAACCCTAAAATCAGGTGCTAAATCTGTATATGTTAATTATGGAAATGAAAAATTAACTATTCAAACACCTGCTCTTCATCTACCATATGGTATTAGTCCACCTTATTCAGAAAAAAAAGATGATGTACCTCTTGATAAATTTATTCCAGGTTCTGCTCTAGATGTCTCATTTAGAGGTATGGAATCAAATCCTAAAATTAAACTATTTTATGATAAACTAAAAGATGTAGAACAAAAAATTATTGATGATGCTTTCACTAATAGACAAGCTTGGTTTAAAGATGACTTTGATGATAATAAAGCATTCGTAAAAAAACTATTTAGTCCAATTGTTAAAGTAGATAAAGACCCAAATACTGGTAAAGAACTAGGTAAATATCCTCCCACTTTTAAAGCAAAAATCCCAGTAGATTATAAAAGTGAACAACCAATTATTGATTGTATGGATATGGATAATAATCAAATTGATTTTCTAGATATCTTTAATTCTCTAAAAGGTGCAAAAGTTGTTCTAATTGTACAACTTACTGGTATGTGGTTCGCTGGTGGTAAATATGGTTGTTCTTGGAAAGTTTGTTCTGGTAAATTTCAATTAGCACAAAATATTAAAGTTCAATTTGTACAAGATAGTGATGATGATAATGAAGAAGATGAAGAAATTGAACCAGATGTTCATGTTCCTGTTCCTGTTAAAAAAGAAAAAAATATTAAACCACCTGTAGAAGAAGAAGAAGAAGAAGAAGAAGAAGAAGAAGAA
>CERI01115429.1_pt1 | contig 10365 bp, 8 predicted proteins | sample 350261 | NCBI WGS metagenome assembly CERI01 (sample SAMEA2620979, study PRJEB7988) | marine metagenome | isolation source: saline water (ENVO:00002010), including
ATAAATAAATAAATAAATAAATAAATAAATAAATAAATAAATATTATTTTTTAATTTATTTATAAAATAATAAATTAAAATACTTTTATTGGAGTAGAAAAGGAAAACTAATTGTTTAAAAAATAATTTATTATATTATATTTATATATGGCAATTTTTTCTATTTTATATAGTGGATTTAAAAATACAAACAATATTTTTAGATCTTTAGTTGGATATAATTTAAATAAAAACATTTATGAAGATAATAAATCAGAATTAAATATAAATAATTGGAGATTATTAGAATTCTTTAAATTTATTTCTAATATTTTCATAGTAAAATTACCTATTTATTGTCCAAATTGGATGCCAAATATTATAAAAGTTCTATTTTTCGGGAATAATAGTAAATTAATTATAGATTCTAATGAATCGTCTGAAAATAATTGCAAGGTTTTGTACATAAATGGTATTTTATCAAATGAAAAAGTAGTATTAGAAACTAAAAATATTTTGACTCGTATGATAAAAAAACCTATTAATATTTTACATAATGTTACAGATTCTTTATTAAGCGATCTAATCGAATGTCTTATTGGAAAAACCACACAACAATTAACTGAACCATCTACAATTGCTTTATTCGAAATTAGTAAACTTTTATTAGATAGTAAAACATCAAAGATTATTATAATAGCTCATTCCCAAGGAACAATTATTACTGCAACTTTATTAAATAATTTATACAAATTAGGATTGGATAAAAAAGAATATTTGGAAAAATTAGAAATTTATGCATTTGCAAATTGTTCTTCAAAAATGAAATATATAATTGATGATTTGCCTTATATGGAACATTTTGCAAATAAAGAAGATTTTGTTGCCAAACTAGGATGTAATTGTGATAAAGATATAAAAGAATTGATTGATATTGATGGAAAAATTTTTATTAATGAAAATGGCAGTGGGCATATGTTAAATTCTCATTATTTATTAAATTTTAAAAATAACTTTCCAGAATCAAAATTTAATACATATATTTATGATTAATATTATTATTTTACCATTTTGATTTTTTTACTTTTATATTAGGTCCTTTCTTTGTTGAAGCTTGTTTTGGATCATATTGAGGGTCTTCATCATCCGAATTAATCTGCTTTGATATTTCCCAGAACTCTTTTGATCCTAATTTAAAATCTTTATGTGGTTCTGCTTTATACCAAAATATTTGCTCATTTAATTTATTACTTTTAGCATTATTTTTAATTACTAAACATTCAAAATTTTCTGTGCATTGATCCATAACCTGACAAAATGATTCAAATGTTGGAAACATTCCTGCATAATTTTCATAAATTCTTTTACGATTTGATATATATGGCTCTCTTAATATAAATACATAATCTATATTTGTTCTTAAATTTGGTGGAATACCTAAAGGATATTGCATAGTAATAACTAACATTATTTTCCAATGACGACCATTCATAAAAAGTAGTCTCATTACTTTATCTTTAGTCCATGTTGCATCAAATAAACAATCATCTAATATAACAAATGCTCTAGGATCAATATTAGATTTTTTATATACTTCATGTTCTTTTTTAACTTGCTTTAATACAGCTCGTTGTCTTTTTAATATATTTTCTATAATAGCAGTATTATATTCATCATGTATAAATAATTTAGGTACATGTTCTGAATAAAATCCATTTCCAGCTTCAGTCCCTGATATTACTGTACCAATTGGAATATCTTGATGATAATATAGTAAGTCTCTTACTAAATAACTCTTTCCTGTATCTCTTCGACCAATTAATACAATTACAGGACCTGAATTTTCAGTATGTTTAAAACTAATGGATTTCATATCAAATTTTTTAAGTTCTAAAGAACCCATATTATAATAAGTTTAAGAAAAAATTTATTATTAATATACGCAAGATTAATAAGTTAAATATTTAAATATTTTTGATATATTTATACTATAATGGAATTTAATTATAGAAAAAATAATAATAATTTACTTTTTAATGAAAAAAATAAATGTAGTTTAGAATTAGACGAAATACAAAATTATATTCCGCTTTATAATAATTTTTTTAATTTAACTCAGCAAAATTCTTCTTCTTTTAACTTAAATTATAGTTTATCATTATACGATATTATTTCACAAGAAAATTATAATAAATTTAAGTGTAGTTTAAATAATTCTTTAACTAATGATTTGGAAGAAAGATCAGTTTTTTTTAAATTTGCTCCTTTACTTGACCCTGTAAAATATATTTCTAATAAATATGATATTTCCAAATCTTTATTAAATCTTCCTACTATTTCTAATAATGAAAATATTAGCAAAGTATATGATCCAAATAATAGTGCATATATAGACGGATTTTTTACATTTTTAACTAGTAAATTATTAAATAATTTTAATTTTTTACATGGTTTAGATTGTTATGGAAATTTTTTAGCTATTAAAAATAATTATATTTATAGTATTGCTGAAGATATCGATTTCTTATTTAATTGTGACCAATTTCATGAAAATAATAATAAATTATTTAAACTCACCAATAATTCTCATATTGAAAAAATGAATTTTGACACTAGAAATAATAAAAAAAAAATTAACATACTAAATGAATCTATTAATACTCAAATACTTAATTTATCTGATATTAATGATATTGAAACTATAAATAATGTTTTTACAAATTCTATTAATATATCAAATGATAAAAATAAATCTTTAATTTTTGAATGTGATATAGATATTAATAAAAATTCGAAAAAAACAAACCATACATCATCAACTTGTTCTTCTAGAAGCTCTAATACAAATTCTAATTCTAATTCTAATATAAATTCAAATAGTAATAGTAATGAAAATAGTGACACTGATGATTCAAATGATGAATCGAACTCTACTTGTTCTACTGCTTCAGAAGATGAAATTTTAATTTCTATCAATAAATTTCCTGTTAATATTACTGCACTTGAAGCATGCAAAGATACATTAGACTCTTATATTACAAATAGTGAAAAAATAAAAGATGACGAATGGGACTCTATTATTATTCAAATTTTAATGATGTTAATTACTTATCAAAAAGTTTTTAAATTAACACATAATGATCTTCATACAAATAATATTATGTATATAGAAACTGAAAAGAAATTCTTAATTTATAAATTTAATAACAAACATTACAAAATACCAACATTTGGTAAAATTTATAAAATTATAGATTTTGGACGAGCTATTTATTCTTTTAAAGGTAAAACTATGTGTAGTGATAGTTATCATAAAGATGGGGATGCTGCTACTTTATATAATTTTGGTGTTTATCAAGATGAATCAAAACCAATTATACAGCCGAATTTTAGTTTTGATTTAGCTCGATTAGGATGCTCTATCTTTGATTTTTTTATAGAAGATTTAGATGATTTAAATAAAATTAAATCAACTATTAAAAATATTATATTAGATTGGTGCATAGATGATAAAGATCGCAATATATTATATAAAAATAATGGACAAGAAAGATATCCTGAATTTAAATTATATAAAATGATTGCCAGAACAGTTCATAAACATACTCCTGAAAATGTTCTTAAAAATAATTATTTTGAAAAATATCTTATTGCTAAAAAAAATATTAATAAAAAAGCAAACATTATGAATATTGACGATCTTCCTATTCTTATTTAATATAATTTAAAAAACTGGATCTGCTACAAAAGCATTTGGTTTTCCGGATATTGCTCCTCCTACTAAATTCTTTACCATGCCAAATTGATCACTTATAAATAAACCTAATATTACTGATAAAAATACTAATACTGTATCTATTGTTATTGGCTTTATTGGTTCATCTGTTTTTTTAATAAATTTTAAATTTATAAATTTAATTATAAAAAAAACAATACTTATTATAATAGCTAACGTAAAATTTATCTCCATTAAAGAGTAATAATATATGTATTTTAAATATTTTACGAATATTTTATAAAATTTCTATATCTTTTAATAAAATATCATTTCCTGATTTTATATCACTAGTTAAATCTTCTATACCTAAATCGAATTTTACATCATCTCCAAAGCTTAATCTCTCTGAATCCTCATCTTCTTGTTCTTCTTCTTTTCTTTTATTATTTGCCTCACGAGAGATTTGTTCTAATCTTTCTAATGTTTTTGGTGCTTCAACTTCTTCACTTGTTCCTAAAGTATCGACCGCAATATCTATATCCGAAAATTTTATATCTTGATTCTTTTTTTCTATTTCTACTCTATCATTATCATTAATTTTAAATTGGTCTTCTATTTTATCATCTATATTTTTATCATCTATATTTTTGTCATCTATATTTTTGTTAGTAACTTCTATTTTAATATTATCTTCTTTTTCTAAATTATTATCTTCTTTTTTAATTTCTTTTTCTAATTCCTCTGCTACCGATGTTGATACTGTCTTACTTTTTAATGGAATTAATTCTTTCTTTTCTTCTACTGATACATCTAACTCTTCTGTTTCATCTAAATATGCTTTTAAAATTAATTCTACTGGAATATTTTCCCTAACTGTATTTAATATCATTTCCTTTATTATAACTTCTAATTCTCTATTATTTTTTTGAATATCTAAAGGTGCTATTCCTTTTTCAAACAAATATATATTTGTATATACCTTTCTAGCAACATTTATATAACATTTATGTACAAATTGATTTATTGGTGGAACATCTAAATCTATTTTTTTTTGTTTACTTCCTACTCTACTTACTGTAAGTGCTTTTAATTGAACTATGTGAACACATGTTATTAAATCTTCCAAATAACCACATCCACTTTTCTCTCCTATTCTTATAACCTCTTTATTTATTATAACATCATTCCATTTTGGTACTCTACTTAAAAAATTTTGAAAAGTCATTAAATATTTTTCTTCATCATCATTTTCTAAACATAATTGATATGCTTCATCAAATATTGATTTTAAACCTTGAATTATACATGGTGTCAAAATATTTACTAATCTACTACACCATTCATTTTTTGATTCAATTAATGAAGTTAGCGAATAATCATCCATTTACATAAATGATATATTTTCTAAATTATCATTATAACGAAAATATATATAATTTAATAAAAATAATATACAAGTTTTTTCATTTCTAAATTCTTTCTTAAATTTTTGATAAGTTATCAATAATTTATATTTATTCTTATTATCTAAAAACGTTTTTTCTATATAATTAACTAAATCTAACCCCGAATATGCTTTATTATATAACTTTTCAGATAAATTAAATAATTCTAAATAATTATATACTTTTTCTTGTAGAATTTTACTTAAAATTTTAAATCTCTTCATCTTTTCTCTATTATTTAATAAATTCTGATCTAAATTATATTTATATAGTGATATTCGTTCATTATTTATCATTGGTAATGGAACATATATTTCACAAAAACGAGAGAGAATTGGTTTCAATAATTTATATTTATCTTCTACTACTATAAAAAATCTTGTATTATGACTAAATAATTCTATGCATCTCCGTAATGCAGATTGTGCATCTATTGTTAATTTATCTGCATTAAATAATATTATACTTTTAAAAAAATTTCCATTTAAACAATTTATATTTGTTTTGGCAAAAAACTTTAAATCTTCTCTTATAAATTTTATTCCTTTCCCATGTGCACAATTTACATGCATTATATTATTTTTTAATATATCTTGATCATAATTATATATTTTCTGAATAAATGTATTTACTATTTCTCTCTTACCACTACCACTTGGACCATGAAATATTATATTTGGTATTTTTTCTATATTTATAAAATAATCTAACTTTTTTACTATTTCTTCATGTATTATTATATTATTCATTAACTAATTATAAATATTATTATTTAAATAATATTTATATTTCTAATATAATCTTTTTATTCAATAATTAAAATATTATTTTTATAATCCGGGTGCACTATTTAAACTCTGTGTATATGGATTATTTTTGAATGCTTCTAATATATCCGGTTGTATTCTATTTCTTTGTGTTACTTCATCTAAAGTTTGCATATTTTCAACCTTACCAATTAACTCTCTTGTCGGAATAATTGATGGATTCCCACTTGGAACCCACCATCTATTATTATTTCTTGTAGAATCATCTCTTGTATTTGCTAATTTTTGATTACCATTAAATAATTCCATTTTTCCTGGTAAAACTACACTATTTTGCACCTTATTACAATTATTTCTTTGATTTAATACATTTTCTATTGATCTCTCACCTTGTTGATTTACTGATCCACCAGCTGATAATAATGTACTACAATTTGTACTTGGACGTTGTCCAACTGGTGCCTCCGGATTTGCTAACATATATCCATGATTATCTCCACCTTGTACATTTAATGTCATTCTATTTTCTAATGTTTGCCTATTTGTAACTTTTGTCTTATCATATGGATTATTTACATACGCTCCACCTGTATTATTATTTACATTTCCATTTCTTCTTAAATTTCCTATTACATTCTCTTTTCTTGTTGGTTTTAATACATCTAATAATGGTGCTATTACTGCTGATACCGCATGACCTATTCCACCCATATTTTCATTCTGTGTTGTATTTCTATTATTTAATGTTAAATTCTCTCTATCTCTACCCATATCATGCTGATTACGACTTCCATTATTATCTCCTATACTTCCTAATGGTGGAGCTGGCAATTGTTGAGAAAATCCATCTTCATATGTTCCTTTTATATATGTTGCATCTCCATCTTTACCTCCACCAAAATACTCTGTATTACAATCATTCACTTCTTTTAATATATTTTCACCTCTTTGCCTCTCACCTTTTTCTAAACCTGTTGTAGTAAGCCATCTATCTGGCGTATTTGAAAAAAATGTATCCGGATGATATTTTTCTACTCGCCCTTCTATCCCTCTATTTGCTATCGCTGATAATGCTGGTCCTTGATGTCCATCTAATCCAAATGTTAATTTGGGATTTGTATCTACTCTTAACTCATCTACTGTCTTTGGTAACCATTTATCTCTTACTTCCATACCAGCATTAAAACCATCTGAACCTTTTGTCGTATATCCTTGTCCTAGTCCAGGACCAACATTTTCACTTATCCAAGGCTTTACATTTGCATAATTCATAGATGGATTTTGTCTAGATAAATAAAATTCTGTACTATCCGGTGCGCCATTTGCATATGATAAATTTTTTTCAGGCTGAAAAAGAGGTTCTCTTTCTGTCTTTGAAATTTGTTGAGTTCCTGAACCTTGCATATTATCTAATCTTAATTCTGATTGATTATAACTCCCACCCGCACCTCTTACTCTAGCTCCAAAAAATGGTACCATATTATTATGTTTAAAATCATTTCTTGATACTGGATTTCCACTTAATGAACTTATATTTACTACATTCTCTAATTCACTTATAATTTCAGAATTTACTGTATTATCAAATGTAGTCTCCTCAAAATATTTATCAGTCGATTGGTTTGAATCTGGATAATAATTCACACTATTATTTTCTGTTACAGATTCTGGATTTGGATACTCTCTAATTACATTTTTTTTATTTAAGTTTGTATAATTTTCTTTTCTATTATTCTTTTTATCTCTTTGAGCCATTACATATAAAGATCCTAAAGCTACTAATGGAATTGCTAATTCAGCCATATATATATATTATATAATTTAATATTAAATTTTTTTATATACTTATTAATATTAAATTTAACTTTTATTACATAATTTATTTATTTGCGAAGGAACACATTCTCTCATCAAATAATAATCCTTTTCTAATATTCGCGAACTCAAATTATTATAAAATGGCATACATACATTTAATTGCGGATTAAAAAATGGATAATCAAAATTATTTTGTTCTACTTCCAATGTTGTCCACGCTGGATTTACTGCCCTAGGTTGTTCTACAAATGGTTTTTGTGATGGATAATTTTTTTTTGTACTATTTATGCTATGAGATTTAAAGTTATTATTCTCTCTACAATCTAATGTTAGTTTGCGTGTTAAACCCATTAAATCACTTTCTAAATTTATTGTATTTGTTTGTAAATTCGCCCCCCATTTTTGCATTCTAATATGTGGATCTTCCATATACGACGGGGTTTCTCCATTACCTGGAACATTTAATATATATCTTCCTGGATCTGTATCTTCTTGTAATTGTTTTCGTATTCTACAACTATCATCATGAAATCTTGTAAAAGCCATTTATATAATATATTTATTATTTAAATTTTATATTTTTTTTAAATTGAAATATTTTATTATCTTAATATTTTACTTATAATATTTTATGACATCTTATATTGAAATCGTACACATTCTCGAACAGTATCCTGAACGCAACAAACTATCTTTTATATATTTATTAATAATTTTACTTACTATATTCATTATTTATTTTATTATTTATTTTATTATTTATTTTAACATTTATTTTATGTAAACCTTTGATTAATTAACTTTAACTTTGATATGTTATACCAATCGTTTCACCTAATGTTGCTATCTCAAATCCATATAGATCTACTGCATCCCCAGAACAATCCGTGAAGTTAAAAGTAATATCACCACCCGGATTTACTTCTATATATAATTTATATAAATTATCTATTACATCAGAGATTTTGGATGCACGGTTATTTGCCCCTCCATCATCCCAAGCCTTCAGACTCGATGCCCCACCATCACGCGCACCTGCGCCATCCCCCCAAGTTATGAAAGATACGTCACTATCGTTATATATAAGATTCCCACTTTGATCTGTTGGAATTATGTCAAACTTACTTGATGACACATTAGTAACTGGATAAAAATCGGATCCGAAATTACCAGAAAAATCCCATTGATTCGAAGACGTATCTACTCGCCAATAACTATTAATTCCTAATGTAACACGATTATTTTTATCTTTAGATGCTTTAATTTCACCATATTTAATTGTTTTTTTAATTGATAATGCAGTATTAAATGATATGTCTTTATAATTATTTACTTTATTATTAGGTCCATATATCAAAGTAATAGGTTTTACCGGATTCATATTATTACTCGGATCATTATATTTCCATGGATAAAATTTAAAAAGCGAGCTAGATAGGTCTTCACCAAATTCAATTGTGTCAAATAAAACATCATTATATGGATCACGGTTTCCCGAATTGACAGCACTATTTGATATCCACTTTTTAATATTTAAATTACTTCCTGAAATATTCATAGTTAGTATACCATCTGTTCTATAATATATTTCTCTATTAAAAGAAGCATCACCCGATTGTACATCATGCAAAATAACAGATGTATTTGCAGGACAAATCGCAAAATTTTGGCTAAAATCAGTTAATGATGAGCTTACATTATCTAAATTAATAGTTTGTACATTTTCCGAGCTGTCAAATAGTATTTCATTGTTAAAAGTTAATATATTATTTGACATATCACTATCGGATGAGCGAGTCCAAGGATCTATACCATGGTATAATATACTATTACCGCTTACATCACCCCCAGAAATATCTATTGGATTAAAAGAAATATCTGCATAACTACCGCTTAAACCAACACTAATATTTATTGCATTAAAACTATCATTACCTGTTCCAAAAATAGTATCATAATCAGTTGTATTTTTTTTGGATAAACCCCAAGCAGCAGAAATCATTTTTTCACCATTTCCAAATGGATTATATCCAACAATTATAGGTACATCTAATTCTTTATAAAAGGATTTTCCACTATTATTATTGTGACTAATTTCAAATTGAATTTTTCGTACATCTGCATTTATTGGAAAACCACCTAATTTAGTACATTGAGAATATGAAAATAATGTAATATTTAATATTACATTTTTAATTACATTTATTGGAGTTAAATGTACACTTATTTTATCAATTAATACACTCTGATAAGGAAGTGATATACTTGGTGGAACTGGTGTAGGATTATATGAGGCATCGGCCGCTTCACTTTGAGCTTGATCCGCCAGCGAGGCATCGAAGGCAACCAACTGCTGATAAATGATTCTTCCTGGATTAGCGTAGGCGGCGAACTCACCAAACCCGGGCACCGGTGCTACCGCAATAGGGAAATTGTACTGATTAAATCCCACCGCACTTGTTGAATATTGAGTATAAATTGTCGTATTACAATAAATATTAGCTGAACCTGGAAACAACCAATTTCCTGCCGCCCCCCAATAATGGCTAATAAAATATTTATAAAGTTGCCTAGGACTTAAATTTGGTGTTGTAAAACCAAATGTAAAATTGCAAGTATTTGATTGTTGTATTCCTTG
>CERI01103557.1_pt1 | contig 10352 bp, 9 predicted proteins | sample 350261 | NCBI WGS metagenome assembly CERI01 (sample SAMEA2620979, study PRJEB7988) | marine metagenome | isolation source: saline water (ENVO:00002010), including
GATCGAATGCCAAGGCCGTCTCGCCTATAATTCAACGCATATTGAAAACAACGCTTGATATTCCCTCCGGTTATACAATTGAACACAAACGAACCAATCGTTTGTTGTTCATTATTTGCTTAGCTTCACTGTCTTTTTTGTTTTTTTTCTTATTTATTCAGCACTGGCCATTGGTTACGTTTGAATTATTATTTTTCTTCCTATCTACCTGTATGTATTGGATAAATAAAAATTTTTTTATCTACACTATGCGATTCATTGTATGCATTTGGGTCTCAATTGGGATTTTTTATTTTGGATTAATTATGGGAAGCACAAGCCTCACCAATCTTTTATACTTTTCAATAATTTGGTTTCCCTTGGTTATATTAAAAAAAAACGAACTAACTCAGCGAATTGTCTGTATCGTAATCTCTATTTTATTCTACCTGACACTGCATTACGTTCATATTGATTTATTTGCGCATTATACACTCACCGGCTTAGTGCTTAATTTATACAATCTTCTCATTATTTTATGCTCCTTTCTGGTGAACTTATCATTTGCCTATGTATTAACGGATACTGTCGGTCAAACCAAGCAAAAACTACAAAAAACAGAAGACGATTTATCGAGCAGCCAAGCGGTTCAAATCAAACTGCACGATCAAGCCACATTTGGCCACGTTATCCAGGGCATTAGCCATGAACTGAGAAACCCAATGGCATCACTAAAATTATGGGCTGATTTATTAAAACAAAGCCCTGAAAACTCAAAATTAGCTGAAAAAACCGCGTTTATTTTTTTAAAAAACATTGATCATTTATCAAAACGAACGGATAGCATGCTGAAATACACCAACGTTACCAATGCCAAAAACAGCCCCATCGCCATGCATACCCTCTGTACTGATATCGGAATGCTCTTTTTACACCAGGCTAAAGCAAAGTCCATCGAACTAAGCATACAAGCAGACACGTCACTGTTTGTGTACGGAAATGAACACGAGATTCACTCTGCCCTTCGAAATATTACACTTAATGCCTTGCAATTTACCCCAGACAATGGTCGTATCGTTATTCATATGTCTACCGAATCCTATACGCCGACCGACACGAAACCCCCAGCATCCCCATCACCCATCGACGGCGTTAAACTTGCCGTCACCGATACCGGCAGTGGTATAGAGCCCGGTCAACTCGGGGTGATTTTTGAACCATTTGTAACCAGCAAATCCGGACGTTCTAACGCCGGTCTTGGGTTAGCTGAAGTTAAAAAAATCATTGCCAAACATAACGGAGCGATTCATATTGAATCCAAAATTAACACTGGAACAACAGTATCCCTATATCTACCTCGCCACACTACTAGTAGTCAAACCCAAAAAGATCTTGTATAATAATTTACGGTTTGTGGGCTTGTAGCTCAGATGGTTAGAGTGCGCGCCTGATAAGCGTGAGGTCCCTGGTTCAATTCCAGGCAGGCCCACCAAACACCCGTGGGGGTGTAGCTCAGTTGGGAGAGCATCTGCCTTGCACGCAGAAGGTCGCAGGTTCGATCCCTGTCACCTCCACCACGAAACAATGCAATCTATGCTAAAATAAAAACTATGGGTATCGCAACCTTTCAAGATATTATTCACCAACTTCAGAGCTTTTGGAAAAATCAAGGCTGTCTAGTATTGCAACCGTATGATACCGAAAAAGGAGCTGGAACTATGAGCCCCTATACGTTTTTACGCGTATTGGATACCAAGCCTTGGAAGGCAGCCTATGTTGAGCCTTGCCGACGACCCAGTGATGGTCGCTATGGTAAAAACCCCAATCGATTGCAGCACTATTATCAATTTCAAGTCATTTTAAAACCATCACCTTCAGATGTTCAGGACCTGTATATTAAAAGCCTAGCGGCTATTGGCATCACCCCAAACAATCACGATATTCGCTTTGTTGAAGACAACTGGGAGTCCCCCACATTGGGCGCCTGGGGGGTGGGATGGGAAGTCTGGCTGGATGGCATGGAAATTACCCAATTTACCTATTTTCAACAATGTGGTGGCATTGCCTGCAATCCAATCAGTGTTGAATTAACCTATGGCTTAGAACGCTTAGCCATGTTTATTCAACAAAAAAAGACCGTCTTTGATCTCATTTGGCAGGAAAGCGATAGGCAAACAACTACCTATGGCGACATTTTCTTAGCCAGTGAAAAATCCCAATCGTACTACAATTTGGATCATACCAGTACCGATCGCTTGTGGACGTTTTTTGAATTATACGAAGCCGAGTGCCAGTCCATCTTAGCCGCTGGCTTTGTTGAACCCGCCTATGATTACTGCCTAAAGTGTTCCCATTGCTTTAATCTATTGGATGCCCGGGGGGCTGTTTCAGTAACCGCTCGCATGGCGATTATCTTACGCATTCGAACACTCGCCAACGCCTGCGCCAAGCAGTATATTAAGCAATTATGACATCCACATTACTCATTGAATTGGGATGTGAAGAAATCCCCGCACGATTTTGCCAACCCTTGCTGGATCAATTCGCTACTGCTGTACACACTGCCTTGCAACAGGCTAATCTATTAGACACGCTTAACCCAGTCAACCCCTACGCAACCAGTCGGCGACTCGCCGTTGTTGTGGATGGTCTTATGACTCAACAACCCACTCAAAAAATTTATCAACGCGGGCCCGCTGTTAGTGCGCCAGAGTCTGCCGTTTTGGGGTTTTCAAAAAAACTGGGCTACACACCCGATGACTTAATCCAAGCGGATCACAACGGAACCGCCTACTGGTTTCTAGACCAAACACAGCCAGGAAAACTCGCCATCGACTGTTTGCCAAGTCTGCTTACTGACTGTGTGCATGCGCTTAAACTACCCATTGAAATGCATTGGGGCGAGCACAATGGTCCGTTTATTCGGCCGGTACATTGGGTATGCGCCTTGTTAAATGATACGGTAATTCCCCTGACGCTATTTGGCATACCCAGCGATCGGGTCACTCACGGTCATCGTTTCTTGAGTGCTGGGGACACGCCTATGGGGGTCGCCATTTCTCTTAGCCATGCCACTGACTATAGCCAAGCACTCATGGATCACCGGGTGATGGTTTGCCCGGAGCACCGTCGGGCGTGTATTCAAGAGTCTATGAATCACTATTTGGTCAATCAATTGGTGTATTTGTCGGAATGGCCAACCGTGCTAACGGGGCGGATTCATACGAAAAATTTACCCCTAGATGTGGTAAAAACATGTATTGAAACGCATCAAAAAGCCGTGCTACTGGATGCCGATCAGTTTGCGTTTGTGGCCGATTCAGTGACTGAGGCCAATACCGATACCATCATTCAAGGCAATGAACGGGTAGTCGCGGCCCGATTATCCGATGCCGCTTTTTTCTACGAATCGGATCTCAAAACGGACTTGATTGATTATCAAAAAAAATTGGCCACAATTGCGTTTCAAGACCAGTTTGGTAGTATGGCGGATAAGACGCAGCGCATTCGGTCTCTGGCGCTTTCTCTCGCTCACCTGACTCTTGGCGATATTAATATTGAGACGATTGAACGCATTGCCAATCATTGTAAATGCGATTTAGCCACCGGCATGGTGGGCGAATTCCCCAGCCTCCAAGGCACCATGGGCCAACACTATTACACCCAACAAAACCCAGACGATGCCGCAACCGGAACCGGTATTTTTGAGCACTATTTACCTCGATTTGCCACCGACACCCTACCCACTCTGCCCGAAGCCGTGATTGTGGGCATCGCCGATCGCCTAGATACTCTCCTTTGTTGTTTTTACAATGGGCTAATTCCTACTGGATCCAAAGACCCATGGGCCCTTCGACGCATCATGAATAGCCTATGCCAACTATGCATCGCCAACCCCGCATTAAAGCTACCCATTAACACCCTGCTGAAACTTGCCCTCGAAACTCTACACAACCAAGTCCGCACACTCAAAAACACAGACACCGCCTATACCGATGCGGTTCAGTTTTTCGAGCAGCGTATTTATCAATACCTCAAAACTACTGAGGTGGGCCCGATGGCCTTTGGCTGTGAGATCACCAAAAAAACAACCATTCGGGGCTTGTATAATCGTGCGCAAGCACTCACCACCGAAAAAGAAAAAAATCCAGAGCGCTTCGCGCGCATTCACGCCAGTGCGCACCGCATTGCCAAACTATTGGCCAATCAAGAACAGCCCAGTAGTATCATCAACGAAACGTTATTGACGCAACACGAAAAGAATTTATATACCATTCTCAATCATAAGAATGTGTCGTCCATTACGGATTACTCTGAGTTTTTAGAAAGCATCCGTTTCGAATATTGGGACCAGATCGCCATCCAGTTGGACGATTTCTTTGAGCACGTCATGGTCATGGACCCCGACCCTGCATTGCGCACCAATCGCATCGAATTACTACACAGTGTTCGGAGCCGCTTTGCCGATTTAGGTATTGATTGGACAAAGATCCAACCATGAGTATTCCAGACAAGTCCGAAATTCCAGCCGTATTCAATGAAATTTCGGCCAAATACGACCGCATCAACCGACTATTATCCGGGTACCAAGATGTGCTATGGCGATGGAAACTGGCGCGTACGATTCGGAACCGAACGCCAGACCTGATTTTAGATCTGGCAACAGGCACGGCTGATGTGTTAATTAGCCTAGCCACTCATGGCATTCAATTCAAACACGGCATTGGCCTAGACCCGGCTGTGGATATGCTAGCCATTGGCAATCAAAAGCTCAAAACCCGGCATTTATCCACTCGCATTGAACTCAAAACCGGCGTTGCAACGGCGATTCCCCTAACCGCCAACTCTGTGGATGTTATCACCCTATCCTTTGGGATTCGAAATGTCCCCGATTATGAAGCCGCATTAGTCGAAATGAAACGGGTATTAAAACCGGGCGGGGAAGCCTTAATTTTAGAATTCTCATTGCCCTCGCAGCCCATTCGAACCCCCTATCTATGGTATTTGCGAACACTTTTACCCCGTTTGGGTCGCTGGTTATCGGGGCATGCGACCGCCTATACCTATTTAAACAAAACCATTGAATCATTTCCCTACGGCTCTGCATTTGAAGAAAAACTATTAACCGCCGGATTTTCATCTGTTCGCAGTTACCGGATGTCGGCGGGTGTTGTTACCTTGTACCATGCCCAACTCGACTAACCAACACCCCACAACCCATTGGGTCATGGGTATTGTTCAAAGCCTCGTTAATGCTGGCATTCAGCATATATGTATTGGCTCTGGGTCTCGGTCCGCACCCCTCACCCGCTGCATTGCCCACCACACACACATTAAATCGGTGTGTTTTTATGATGAACGAGCGTTGGGATTTGTAGCGTTAGGTATTGCTAAAGCAACACAAACCCCGGTGGGTATTGTCACCACATCCGGCAGTGCTGGAGCCAATGTCTTACCCGCCGTAGTTGAAGCCCACCAATCGGGCCATTGCTTGGTCGTCATTACCGCGGACCGCCCACCGGAACTGCACGGCATTGGGGCCAACCAAACGATGCCGCAATCCGGATTATTCGCACACTTTGCCCAACCCACTCTTAGCATTGCATGCCCCAGCCCCCAAGTATCCATCACGCACGTACAAACGCGCATTCAAACGCATATTGCGACTGGCTGTACTCAGACAACACCCGTGCATATTAATATTGCGTTTCGGGACCTGGCCGTCAACCCTTCTGAAGCCCAAACCCGTGCCCCCCAGCCGGTGTGTTTGGGCAAAGGCACACATCCCGACTGGTCCCAGGTTCCACCACCGGGTTTGATTATTGTTGGGCAGTTGCGCAGTATAGCGGATGCCCAAGCTGTACAGCATTACCTTAGCACCCAAACAGCACCGGTGATTGCCGATATTACCAGCATGCTGCGCACGCATTACCCTAGAAGCAAACAACCAATCCCCACTCAAAAGCCGATCTTGCTTGTAGGCGGCCGTGTTACCACGCAATCTAGTTTGAATCAATTGGCCCATGTGCAAAAAAACCCCCACTGCCATGTTCGATACCGCAATCACCCATTCAATCCTTACCATGCCAAACAAACCATTTTAGAGGTTGATTGCTTTGCCCATTGAACGGCTAATCGCTGATATCATTCAACTGGCTAGCCAGAAAAAATCTATATTATTTTGTGGCAACAGCCTAGCCATTCGCTATATGGACACCCATTGCCCCACACTATCCCCCGAAAGTCCTCTAGTGCCCACGTTTGCCAACCGCGGGGTGAGTGGCATTGATGGGCAGATATCTACCATGATTGGCTTGGCCTATGGCAGTCAAAAACCCGTCGTTGGATTAATTGGCGATTTAACATTTTATTACGATTGCAATGCCTTGGGTCTTTTAGCCGACTGCCCCTACCCAGTGACTGTGGTTATCCTAAACAACAACGGCGGACGCATTTTTGATGCACTGCCCCATATTCAAGGAGTCCCTGAAAAAGACACCTTTTTTACTATGCCCCAAACCAGTACAATTTCACACATTTGTGCAGGCTTTGGCTGCGCGTATAGCACTGGGCTTCAGGCGTCTAGTCATCACCAAGTAATCGAAATCGTATCAACACCATAATGGCTATAATTAACTAATTTTATTAAAGCAATGGCTCCGGCATAGCCGATGAGTGATGGGCAATAATTTTCCATTCCCCATTAATCCGTGCATACGCGTAGGTAAATCGAGCAACAACGGTGGTTCCTCCACTTAAAGCAAATGAATAAGTACCCGCATGGTGCCAGCCGTCTTGGTACTCATGCCAATAACTTTCCAATACAGTCACCACGGGCACCTTAGCTAAAAAATTAACAAAGTAGGCACGAATTAGTGCCGGCGTATTGCATACCGTATTGGATACCGTTGGCAATAGCACCGCTGTAGGCGCGTAGCAAGCAAGTACACCGTCTGGATCTTGGGTTTTAAGGGCATCGGCCCATTGATTAAATAGGGTTGTTGGTTGTTTCATGGAATCAAGCATACCGCATGGCCCTGCTATACTCAAGTTTATGTATATTAAACCCACACCCACAAACCAATTGGCTATCTTATTATTTAATACTATACAAGATTTATAGCTATATAAACGATATATATACAAAAGAGTACAAAATTAGGAGCGTAAAATTATATGACTAGTATTCATAGCAGTGATCTAAACACCTCTATATGGGGACCCCTTTTAAATTTTTTATCTCAGCCCATCGATGGTGACAGCACCGTTAGTATCGACACTGACACCATCGATGCGACCGAACGTATTGCTTTGTTATTGGATCCTGAAGCATGCAAAAAACCAATCCCCCTCCACCAGTTTTTTAGTGATTTAAATCAACTAGACGCGACAAAACTATTAGAAAAAGAAGTGTTACTCACACTAATCAAAACGATTGTAAATAAAATGATGTCTGGGCTTGTGTCCAAATCAATGCTCACGTCTTTAATGGGTCTAATTGGGCACCTGATTCATTTAGATAGCGAGGCTTTAACTGATTTAATACCCGATATTAAAGATGCCATGAAAAAAGCCATTAAAATTATTGTCAAACGATTGTCTAGAAATCCAAAAATGGCCAGCCAGTCTTACCAACTGTTAGCGTTAATTGGCAACGTGTTGAGCCAACTAGGACTTCCCAAACAAACCCCCGAACAGCTGATTCAAGGCGTGGCAATTGAATTAAATATTGATGCGGATGCACTCAAAAACTTGTTTAGCCATTCGGTCCCCGACGGTAACTATACACAACCGCAAGACCCCTTAGCGACTTTTAATATTAGTATCGATGCGTTATGGACTGGCACCGATAAGCTCATTGATTTGCCCGTGCCCAATGGTCAAGCAATCGCCCATATTGGTATGCAAAAACTTGAAAATGAATTGGGCGCTATGCTGGACATGATACAATAAATGAATCATGACACAATCGCGCCACTTAGATATTCATTTAGCCCATACTCAAGGCTTCTGCGCCGGGGTATCGGTTGCGCTAGATATTGTTGATCTAGCGCTCAAGCATTACGGCCTCCCACTCTATGTACGCCATGCCATTGTACACAATCATTATTTAGTCAATCACTACACCCAGCTGGGCGTTCAGTTTGTTGAGCATTTAGATGAAATTCCGATCGGATCTCGGGTTATTTTAAGCGCCCATGGCTCAGCCCCCGAGGTGTATGCCCACGCCAAAGCTCGTCAGTTAGACGTATTGGATGCCACCTGCCCCTTGGTCCGAAAAGTGCATATGGAAGCTAAAAAAATGGCTCGCCGAACGATGCAAATTATTTTAATTGGTCACCGAGGCCATCAAGAGTTTGTCGGAACCAAAGGCTATATTCCCGAATCCCTATGCCACGTGGTTGAAACCGATGCTGATATCGATGCCCTAAACTTAGACCCCAACCAGCCAATTGGGGTACTGACTCAAACAACCCTGAGTGTATCAGACACGCGTCGGTTAATCGATAAAATTAAGCGCCGGTACCCAACCCTAACCCTACCCCCCGAAAAAGACATTTGTTATGCCACGCAAAACCGTCAAGATGCCATTTTAGATTTGGTAAAACAATGCGATGTAATCTTGGTTTGCGGATCCAAAAACAGCTCCAATACCACACGCTTGTATGAACTGGCCAACGAACACGGCTGTCCGGCTTATATGCTTGAATCAGCACACGAATTTACCGATGCCATGATTGCCAACGCCAACCGAGTGGGTATTAGCTCCGGAGCATCGGTCCCCCAAATTCTAGTCACCCAGCTCGTCGAGCGCATTCAGGCATCCGTGTCCTCCACAACCTGTCACCAAGACCCTTCAACTGAAGCCGATGTCTGGTTTCCGTTGCCCAAACCCCTGCGGGACCTGGCCGATTTGTCAAATCCCCATGCCGATTAAGCACGATGCACTCATTATTGTTGCCGCCGGGCACGGCCGTCGCTTTGGATCGGACAAACAACAAGCCTTAATTCATAAACTACCCGTCTTGGTACATACCTGCAAAGCCCTCACGCTGGGGTTCAAAACAACTGTCGTAGTGACGCATTCCGTTAATCATACAGCCAGCCAATTACTCCAGCATGGGATTGCGGCTACGTGTGTCGCCGGTGGGGAAACCCGTGCGCACTCTGTGTGGAACGGATTGTGTGCATTAAACGAGTCCGAGTATGCCCGAGTCTGGATCCACGATGGCGCGCGCCCCGTCGTATCCAATGCGTTATGCACACGACTTGATCACGGATTGGGTACCGCCGATGGCTGCATTCCCACCCTGCCCATCACCGATACCATCAAACGTATCACGACCGAAACTGGGGTTAAAACGGTGGACCGATCCGTCTTAGTTCGCGTACAAACGCCACAAATCTTCCGGCTATCCCGCCTCAAATACGCGTTTACCCAAACCCAAAGCTGGGAAGCATTTACCGATGATGCCAGCGTTATTGAAGCCATAGGCGGATCGATTACTTGCGTGACCGGATGTCCGAATAATATTAAAATCACCCTACCCGAGGACTGTGCCTATATTGAAGCGCTCGGCATAATGCTATACTAAAATTATGAAAAAACGCCGACACACACCATCCGTTCGTATTGGTTCTATCGTTATGGGTAGCGCTCACCCCATTGTGGTGCAATCCATGACCAATACACCCACCGCCGATGTTGAAAAAACAGTCACTCAAATTAAAGCGTTAGCCGATGCGGGATCAGAACTAGTGCGCATCACCGTTAATGATGCTAAAGCCATGCAAGCCGTACCCGCCATTCGAGCGTCCCTAGATGCCGATGGCTATCCCGTACCCTTAATTGGCGATTTTCACTACAACGGGCATATCTTATTAACCGAATACCCAGACTCCGCAGCGTGTTTGGCCAAGTTTCGTGTAAATCCCGGCAATGTGGGCAAAGGCAATCGCCGAGACCCACAATTTGAAATGATTATCAAAGCCGCCATTCAGCACAAAAAAGCCGTTCGTATTGGCGTTAACTGGGGGTCTCTAGACCCCGTAATTGTCGCCAAAGCCATGGATGCCAATCAGGCCTTGCCAGTCCCCAAATCGTCCACGGATGTCATGATTGACGCCATGTTAGACAGCGCTCGCCAAAGCGAAGCATTAGCCTTGGCCATTGGGCTGCCCCAAGACCAGTTGGTTCTCAGTGTAAAAATGTCCGATGTATCCGCCATGGTTCGCGTGTATGAGCAATTAGCGAAAGAAACCGATACGGCGCTGCACCTGGGCCTCACCGAAGCCGGTGGCCAACAAAAAGGCAGCATTAGCAGCGCCATTGCCTTGGGTATTTTATTGCACCAGGGCATTGGGGATACCAT
>CERI01008315.1_pt1 | contig 10344 bp, 19 predicted proteins | sample 350261 | NCBI WGS metagenome assembly CERI01 (sample SAMEA2620979, study PRJEB7988) | marine metagenome | isolation source: saline water (ENVO:00002010), including
ATGGTTATAGAAGAGTAGTTGAAAGCGCATTTTTAGTAAAATAAATGCGCATTTGCTTGGAGAAGCAAAAAATCGTTCGTATATTTATGTTGTCCGGTTGCCGGGTAATAAAAAAATAAAGGTTATGAAAACAGTTTGGATTACAGTTGGAAAAGAAGATGGTAAAATTGTTACTAAAGGTGAATTTGCCACAGCAACAGAAGCACTTAATTTAGCTAATGAGTTAAATAGTCAGTATCCCGATAGATATTATGATTACACACACAAACAAATTGATAATAAAAAATAAAGGTTATGAAGTATAAAGTTACATATAAAAACGGATCAGTTCAATACGGAACATGGAATACAGATTTAGGTGAGGGTAGATTCATGTTGAATCTATTCAACCTTGATAATGGTGAGTGGAAGTGGAATCACAAATTAGGTGGTCCCGCTTGTTTCAATATTAACACTAATGATGATCATGTTGTTAGTATGGAAGAAATTAGTGAATTCCCAATCCCAACACATGGATAAAGAATCATTAATACATAAATTAACATTATTGGACACCCAATCATACAGGTGTATTAAAATAGTGGATAAAAAATTAGGAGATATAAATGTGGACATTAAGGAACCAAACCAATTCAAACACAAACTATACAATGTATATAAAGAATTAACAGTGGAACAATTAAATGCATTGTATCACATTAGAAAAAATTTGGAGCGTTGATTTAACGTTATTATATTATGATGTAAACCGATTTGATCATAGGTCCTGGAAGCACTTCATGGCGCCCAAATCCAATAATGAATAAGTGTGATTAAAACCTATGCCAATAAACAGTTATAAACACCCTAATAAAGGATATGGGTGTTTTCTTTAATCAATAAACAATACTATGGAGAAAAAAACAGAACAGAAACGCAAGGGCAGAAAGAAAGGCTCAACAACACGATACTGTCTCATTCAGGATGAGATATTAGGTAAATACGAGGTGCATGTCGATGAAGCAAACCATTGTTTCATTTTATTTGATGCCGAGAAACAAAAAACCGAAGGCTATTATACCACATTGGGATACTTACTTAAACGTGTGTTGAAAGAAATGTATGTGCCCGGAGGTAAAAATGGAGAAACGTATACATTGAAAGAATATGTTGACCAAATGAACAAATTGGGTAATGCCATGGCCAAATTATTGGTACCTGCCCACATGCAAATCAAGACGTTGGATACTAGTAATGAATAGTACTACAATAGGTGTTGTAACCGGGTATGAACATATTATGAACATAGTATTATTCGTAAACGATCGTATCCCGTACCTTATATGTTAAGCCCACTATGGTATTATTATAGCATTCCATATTGTATTATGTGGTTGTTATATAGCACATAGTATGTTATGCTGTAGGCGGGCGGCGGGCGTACGGCCGCATATATTATATATATACCATGTACGCTGATATCCATCGATGCGTGTATACGTCAAGGAAAGGAGTAGATGTATGTTTAGCAAGCCAACACTCTCTCACCATCGATTTAGTATATACCTATATAACAAACCATGGCATAAAACCCCATTTGCCCAACCTATGTAAAATCCAAAGGTATCAAACCTCTTTTTTTAACAAAATCTTTGGCATCGAACAAAATATATATGTGGATGCTTGGTTATCTAAACAAACTTTCGTATATTTATGACATATAAAAACGGATAAAAATGAAAAAATCAGAACTAAAACAAATTATCAAGGAAGAAATCTCAAAAGCATTTGGGATGGATAAAATTAAAGGAGACGTTTTAAAGTATTTGAAATATGAAAGAGATGATAGAGTCCCAGATACTATTAAACAATATGATGGGGATGAGGAATATGTAAGAGATGAGATATTAGGTTCTTTAGAAACAGTTTTAGATGGTAAAACAGATAATGATTTAGTTAATTTAATTAATCAAATATTTGGTAAAGAAGGTTTTGAGCAAGACTTTTTAGAATATAAAGAATACATGGGTAGTGGATATAGTGATGAGGAATTATACACTAGTTATGCTTGGGAGGAGATAACAAACCCCCAAAGATAAAATTACCGAAGCAGAACCAAGCTTCATCCCATTCCCCATAATATATTCAGCATAACCTATGTGGATACATCAGTTGGCTCTAAGCGAATAGCAGCGCTACCAATGTTATACCAATGTATTCCAACCAAGGCATCCTACCTATTTAAATTACCAAGGCATCTAATCCCAAGTATTGCGCATATGTGTAGTATATACGTATCTCTATAGTGGGGCATGTAGTGAGAATCAATTTTTGGAGGGTTGGTTGGATTCCTCATCCTTTTTTTGTATATTGTACCAAATTAAGGTTATAAAATATGAGCGAAAAAAAAGGAGACATTGGAAAATTAGATTATCTGTTTAATACATCTGCAAATCTTGAAGTTTATATACCTACTCTGGGACGCTGGAATAGAGTCACTTGTTTAGAGTTTAGGTCATTCAATGGTAAAAGACGTATAACTCAACAAACCGCCACCAAACATAATGAAATCGTTGATATACCGTATGAAACTGTTGATTATGACGGTCCTTTATATGCGTTTGGGACTAATGAAATGGTTGAGAAAACAAATGATCATAAGGTGGTAGAATCCCATATATTAAATGAAAGAAGAAAAATATCACAAAAAATGAGATAGTTATGAAAAGAATTAGTTTTGAAGAATCGAAAAACCATTTTAGTCTAAGTGAGGATTTTACTAATGCCCCCATTAAGTTTTATTCTGTAATTCCTGGAGAGGATGGTTGGGATAACGTAACCTATTATACTGGGAGGAAAAAAGATGTTTATAAAAATAGAGGTAAAGCAGATCAATGGGTTTATATTTTGTCAAACCCATCACATAGTCATTATAAAATAGGGTATACTAAAAATGAACCTGAAATTAGGGCTAAACAAATATCTACATCAACGGGTGTTGCCCTTCCTTATAAAGTTGAGTTTGGTTTTCAATGTTTTAATGGAGAAGCACTAGAACATGAAGTTCACCACAAATTAGGATATTGTAGAGTAAACCAACATAGAGAGTTTTTCGATATAACACTTGAAGAGGCTATTAAAGTAATACAAGAATTAGGGAAAAATTATATATAATAGTTATTAAAATCCATATTTATAATAGATGGCGTTTTATTTCACAATTTATATTTTTATTGGTTTGGGTCTTATGTTTATTATTCAATACATTAATGATAATTTAACCCCTGAGGAAGACGCAGTTCATTTCAACATTATTTCAATTTTACTTGGGATAGTGATATGGCCCCTTATTGTAATGGTATTCATTAGGGCTTTTAAAAAATAAACAACATAAATGGTTGAATTCTTAGTTTTATCAATAGCTATAGTATTGCTCTACTTGTTCTTACCTGTAGTTGTGGGGTTTTATATAATAAAGTATTTGTTAACTGGGAATAAGAGAGAATTAAAGGTATGGTTCTTTAGAAGTGCCCGTGAAATTGATGTTTTTGCTAATGTTGTTGGATGTGATTTATTTAATGCTATTTTCATTGTAGATAAGGGTTATAAATTCGGTAATCCTAAGGAAACCATTTCATCTGTATTAGGTAAGAATCAGCGAGATAAAACGCTGTCTCTTGCAGGTAATTTACTCCGTTGGATATTAGATTTAATCGATGATAATCACTGTATAAAGTCGATTAACGATGAAGTTACCAATACTAAGAAAGACATATCTAAATAATAATCTTACTTTACAGTCTCTTAACTTTTCCTGCGCAGTAACTTGGCTACCCAGGATACCTTTCGTATATTTACGGTGTTCGAGTGGTTCGGGCAATTAAAATTATTAAATAATAAAAAAATAAAAGTTATGTTAGATTTTGAAAAAAAAGAATTTTTAAGTAGAAGTGAATTAAAAGAAGTATGTCCTGTTATTTTTGCAGAGAATGCTTCAAGTGAAGTATCTAAACATTATACCCATATTCCAACATCAAAAGTTGTAGATGATATGGAATTATTAGGTTGGAAAGTAGTTGATGCTAAATCAGTTAATGCTAGAAAATCTAGTACAAGAGGTTTTCAAAAGCACTTAGTTGTTTTTAGAAATCCTGAGGTTGTAATTAATGGTGAAGATGGGGATACAGTTTTTCCACAAGTATTACTTACAAATAGCCATGATGGTAAAAATGCTTTTACTTTCACAGCTGGATTATTTAGAATGATTTGTGAAAATGGGTTGGTTGTTTCAACTTCAACTTTTGAAGATGTTAAAATGAGACACATGGGTTACTCGTTTGAAGAGCTTCAAGGTAAAATCAAAGATATGGTTGAGAAATTACCTTTAACTGTTGATTCAATGAATAAAATGAAAGAAACGGAAATTGAAGAAAATAAAGCAGTTGAATTTGCTCAAAAAGCTTTAACAACTCGTTTCAGTGAAAAAGAAATGAAAAGAATTAAAGTTGATATTAATGAAATTTTAAAGCCTGTTAGAAAAGAAGATGCAGGTAAAGATTTATGGTCAATTTTTAATGTAGTTCAAGAAAAAGTTATTGAAGGTGATTTTGTTTATGCCGTAGGTAGTAAAATCAGAAAAGCTAGAAAAATTAAGAACTTTAAACAAGATCAAAAAGTTAATAAAGAATTGTTTGCATTAGCATTAGAATATGTAAACTAATATTATTACAAAAATTATAATAAAGCCATCTCTTAGAGGTGGCTTTTTTTGTGCCTTAAAAACAAGTATTAGGCGATTTAAAGCACTACCTTCGTATTTATAACCATAGACATTAACCATGAGGGAATACATTAAAATCATAAAAGAAGCCATAGAATATAATAATTCTGAAATGGTCGAAAATGCAGAGCATTATACAGATGATGAGATGGTCTTCATGAAAGGATATACTCAAGCCCTAAAGGATGTGCTGGATGATTTAAATGAAACCATATTAGATGATACTAGCAAATTCTATACCTTAAGAAAATTTAATCTAAACTAGATTTGCCCCTTAACCTATTTTTCGTATATTTATAATCAATGATAGACATTGATAAGATATTTGGCATGTTTGGTAAAGGAGATTCTGATGAAGAGCATCCTGAATTATCAGGCAAGGAAATGAGGGAAGTCATCGGATTCGATGAATTTAGGACTACTCCAACCTACCATCTTAAAATGTTTCAAAAAATAGTTTTAAATCATGTATCATTCCAGAAGAAATTAGTCAAATTATTTAAAGAAACAGACCCTGAATTGGGTGATTTTGGTGACCTAGAAGAAGCTGGACAGCATATGGCATTTTATAGAGGGTGGGATTATTTAAAGTTAACCAACCTTGAAAAAGAAATATGGCGCGATTGTGTTAGAATTCAAGATTCAGAAAGATTAGAAATTGCATTACTCTTGACATTAAAATTCTTTGAATCCGTAGAAGAATACGAAAAATGTGCATTTATCCAAAAAATTATAAATTTTCTTAAAGATAATTTGGCTCCCAAAAAATAAAATCTTATATTATAACCACGGGTTTAGGAAGAAAGAATAAACTTGTAAAGAATAAGAAAAAAGAAAACGAGAAGCGAGAAACGTGGATCGGTGGGATATAAGGGGATAGGATGCTCTCCCCATTTTTTTAAATAAAACATAATATGAGAAATAAAAAGTTGATGCAACGTCGCCTTCAAACATTAGAAGGTAAATTCAAAAAATTAGACATGGAAATCCATAGAGGTGGTACTAGAGAATCCATTAATCTCACCCAGAGGGAGATTGTTGAAATGATTCAAGATATAAAAGACATTGTTGATAGAGAAAACGATTAATATGGAGTTAAAAGCAGAAATAATTCAAGCAAATTGGGAAATATTTTTAACTAATATTGAAGAACATATTTCATCTCCCAGAAAGGAAAATTTACTTGCATTTTATAAGAAATTTGAAGAACGCATTGTAATGATGCCTGCTTCACATAAAAAGGAATACCATAATGCATTTCCAGGTGGATATGTAGATCATGTAAATAGAGTAATTAGATGTGCTCTTAAACAATATGAATTATGGAAAGAAGAGGGTGCAGATATGTCTACTTTTACTATTGAAGAACTAGTATTTTCAGCATTAAATCATGATTTAGGTAAAATTGGAGACAGCGAACATGAATCCTATATTCCTCAAACTGATAAATGGAGACAAGATAAACTAGGAGAGAATTACATGCATAATAAGAAAATTGCATTTGCCTCTGTTCCAGATCGTGGATTATTTTTACTCCAAGAACATGATGTCAAGTATACATTTAATGAAATGGTAGCTATCCAGACCCATGATGGTTTATATGATCCGGCAAATGAGAAATATTTAAAATCATTTATGCCCGAAACTAAGCCTAGGACTTCATTACCCTTTATACTACACCAAGCAGATTTGATGGCAGCTCGTATCGAATTTGAACAAGAATGGTTACCTAAATTCAGCAACCCTGAAGTAAAAGAAAAAATAAAGTCAAATAATAAAACAAACATTAAGACTAAAGCTCTTGGTTCAATTAAGAGTGAAGGCTTAAAAGATATGTTAAATAGTTTATGATTGGAACAATAATAATATCAGCCCTATCGGTTTTAGCTGTAATTTTAATTTTTACAACTATCAACCTCCTTAAAAAGAATGAAAAACAAGAAGATATCCTAATGGGATACATTCAGTATCTAGATCAAATCTCAAAAACAATTGAGGCATCAGATAAAAAACTTAAGGAAATTGATAATGCCGGAACTTTCAAATCAGATGATGAAGTAGGACACTTTTTCAATTCTATTCAGCAAATTCAAAACATTCTTAATGATTTTAAAATTAAAAAAATTAATTAATTGTGAGTGAGAAACAAGTAGAGGAGAAAGTAGTTAGGAAAAGAAGAAAAAATTCCAAAAACTACTTTACCCATGATACCGAAATGGCTATTGTCAGATACAACAATGAGTCCAATCCAGAAATTAGAAGTGAGATTTATAGGGATGAAATTCATTATCCCTTTTTCAAACTAACCGAAAATATAATCCATACCTTCAAATTTTATTATACCGAAGTAGATAATATAGAACATCTCCAACACGAGGTTATAACATTTTTACTAACCAAAATGCATTTATTTGATCCTATGAATGGAGCAAAAGCATATTCTTATTTTGGTACTATAGTTAAGAATTGGCTTATTTTATATAACAATAAAAACTATAAGGAGCGTGTAAAGAAAGCACCTGTTGAGGATTTATATAAAGATGAGACATATTCTTATAATTTAGGGGATGATAAGGGAATAGAAAAACTATCCTACTTTATTGATAGATATGTTAAATATGTTGAAGATAATTTTACTAAATTTTTCCCAAAAGGAAATGATGCTAAAGTAGCAGATGCTATCCTTGAATTATTTAGAAAAAGAGAAAACATTGAAATATTCAATAAAAAAGCTCTTTATATTTACATCCGAGAAATAATGGCTACTAATGGCTTAGAAGTAAAAACCCCCAAGATTACAAAAATAGCAGGTAGATTACATAATTTATTCAAAGACAATTATATTCACTTTTTAGATACTGGGTACGTAGAATTTCAAGAAGAGTAATTCTTCATATTTATACCCATAAAATCTAATAAATATGAGCCACTTAGATAAAAAAGTATTCGGGAAAAAATCATATTCCGATCTCCTAAAGGAGATATATGACAACCAAAAGAAGAAAGAAACCCAAATTAGCGCATTAATCAATGAATTAAAACCATTAATCAGCGATATAGGTGATGCTACTATGATTGTTCCACTTATCAAAGAGTATATGGAATTAGGCATTAAAAATGATGAAGCCCTTATTAAAGTTGCTACGATTTTCCAACGTATATTTGCTAATGAGGGAAATGAAGATAACGGGTTTGGTATTTCTGAAGAAGAAAAAGAACAATTACTCCAAGAAATAAACAAATTACAATTACCACCTAAAAAAGACGATACTGAATAATGGGCTTTAATAGAGGCATATCTGCTAATGTTAAATTACCACCTGGAAGTAAATCAGGAGGTAATAGTAACATCCAACAAGCATTAACTCAAATACAAGGAGCTAAAGAAATTGGGAGAGTTACTGATATTATTTTAAACCAAAATTACCCAGACATAGAAAAGTATGGGGGGTTAAACGGTATAGGTACTATATTTTTTGAGCTTAACAATGTTCAAAACTCTGGGAGAGGAATTGCAAAACCCTTCTACCCACAATTATCAGCTTACCCCTTAGTTAATGAGCTTGTTTTATTATTTAAGTTACCTAACAATAATATAGGTCGAAATACATCTGAGGAATCCTATTACTATATTAATATGGTAAGTTTATGGAATCACCCCCATCATAACGCCTACCCAAATCCAATCACATCTACTACCCTACCAGATTCTCAACAAAAGGATTATCAGCAAACTTCAGCAGGCTCAGTTAGAAGAGTAACAGATGAATCTACTGAAATTGATTTAAACAGCCCTATTAATCCCTCTCAAGCTACCTTTATAGAGAGAACTAACATACATCCTCTATTACCATTTGCTGGGGACATTATGTATCAAGGTAGATGGGGTAATAGTATTAGATTTGGAAGTACTGCAAAACCCACAGATACAAATGCCTTAAATGATTGGTCTGAAGTAGGAGAAAATGGTGATCCTATTACTATAATTAGAAACGGACAACCCACTGAATCTTCAGATGAAGGGTGGGTTCCTATAACTGAAAATATTAATGATGACTTATCATCAATTTATTGTACTTCAACCCAACAAATACCAATTGGAGTAATAAACCAAAATTACAATTCATACTCTGGAGGAAAAAAAGACCCCCCTCCAACTATTCCGGATGAGTTTTCAAATCCACAAGTTATAATTAATTCTGATAGGTTAGTTTTTAATGCTAAAACAGACCATATTTTACTTAGCTCAGCTAAATCCATATTCCTAGGAGGTAATTCATCTATAAATTGTACTACAAAAAAATATACAATTCAATCCCCACAAATACTTTTAGGAGGTAAAGATGCAACAGAATCAGTAATTAAGGGAGATATATTTTTAGGAGATTTAATAGTAATAATGAATGAACTCTCTACAGTATGTTCACGATTAGAACAGTTACAGGAAGTTACAGCAGTAAATACAAATACTGGTGCTATAGTAAAACAAAAAGCATTAAATGGTAAATTAGCTACTCAAGCTAAGAGTTTAAAAGATATGATTGATGGTACTTTAATCCCTAATTTTAATGAATTAGTTTACCAATCACAAGTTACTAAAACAAAATAATGGAAGAGCAAACTATAGAATATACAATTGATGTTGCTAGTACAACATTATTTAAAGAAAGTGTAAACTTTGGGTCTGGTGAACCCCTAATCACTTATTATTGGGAGTATGCTGTCCTTAATAATGTAGAATTACCCATAATAGTAATACGGAAACAAATAGGTAATCCATCTTCAAACCCTCTTCCTCCCCCATCACCCGATACTTCATTATTTGAATTACAATCCAAAAAAATACTAGAAGAACAATTTTATGGTCCTTCCATTAGTAGAGCTAAAATACCAGGTAAATCTTATAGAAATAAAAAATATCCCAAAGGTGGTGAACTAAAATCTCTAACAGACCCAGACCCTATTCAATTTAAGGCTCAGGTAGTAGATGAATTAACAAATGAGGGAATATCTGGGGTGGAAATCACCAACTCCCCTTTTATTTCAAATTTAGAGGGTCAAAAGGTTACATCTGACCCAAAGGGATTTTTTTCCATCCCCACAAAAGGGGGATTAGGTAAAATTCAAAAATTAAAATTTAATGTCAAAAAATATGGAGTAAAAGAAGAAGTAATTACAACCCAAAATGGTTCTATTAGATCTGACATTAATATAATCACATTAGTTTCTAATAAAAAAAATCTTAGATCATCTATATTAAAAGCCCAAGGAACATCAGAAGAAGAAAAGCAAAAAATATCTGATGAAGATAAAAAGGAATTTATAGAAGTAACTAAAAACACTATAACAGATGAAATAAAAACACGATTACTACCTTTTATAATAAAAAAACTATTATGTATACCTTACGGGGTATGTGATCCTATAGGGTTAATAGAACAAGCAAAATTAGCAAAAGAACAAGCTAAAGAAGCAAATGAAAAGAGAAAAGAAAAAAAAGCTGAAAAGGAAGCTAAAAAAGCAGAAGAAGAAAACCAAATATAATGTTAGATTCTAGTATATTAAATGAAGTAAAAAACCTAATA
>CERI01115096.1_pt1 | contig 10340 bp, 6 predicted proteins | sample 350261 | NCBI WGS metagenome assembly CERI01 (sample SAMEA2620979, study PRJEB7988) | marine metagenome | isolation source: saline water (ENVO:00002010), including
ATTGCTTTACTCTTACCACCAGCATATCGTAAAGGAGTTTTTAATCTTTTATTATTATTATCTTCTGACTTAACTAATTCAATTAGTTCTTTTTTAGTAATTTCATTTTTATCATTTAAAAATGTATTAATATATTTTTCTTTATCTTCATCATCGGTAATAATATCTAATATATTTTTCTTCTGTTTCTTTAATCTACCATTAGTAGTAATATGTGAATTCAAAAGAGGATATTTACCAATAAGATATTCAGATAAGATATATTTAGGAGATCCTTTGGGCATTTTTTATATATAGGTTAAATAATTTTTAAATCAAATTTATTAAAATATTTGTAAATCTGATAAACGAAATGGATGTTCTGTTGTTACATAATTAATTTTTGCTATTAAATTCTTCTGTAATCCAATTAAAGCAATTGCTGCTATGAAATCTATAGCAGTTGCGGTATGGTTTTTAATATTTATTTTAAAAATAATTTCTAAAAATTGTTTTAAATATTTATTTAAATAAAACCATGTAACTGTTAAAACTATGAAATGTAAAATAATTTCACCTAATATCTGGAAATTATTTTCACCGAGTTTTTTATCTTCTTCTAATGAAGTAAATAAATGATCAATAAATGGTGAAAATCCTATTAAAACAATTACATAAATAGAACTAAATAACCCCAGACGAAAAACAGTATTATCTAAAATATTTTTCATATAATTTAATATATATTTTATTTTTTCATTTGAAGATATAAAATACCTACTGATAATAAAACATAAAGTATTACCATATTATCAAATAAATCATTTGTAATATTTTTTTTTCATTTAAATCTTTATTAATTAAATAATATTGAATTGTTGAACCAAGTATTAACATACCAAAAAAAGCAATCCAATATTTCTTGAATACTCCTGCCACCCAGAAATTACAAAACCAGTTCTTACATATGCAAGATATGTTCTTTGATTTGCGAGTTTTGTATTTGCAATAGTATAATCTTGTTTAGTTAAGTCGCTCATTATTATTATATAATATTTAAAAAAAAATAAATCATAAAATATATATATAATGAATCTTGAAGGATATTCTGATCAGTTTATAGAATACTATAATTATCATAAAAAATATACTGATATATATGGTGATAATACTATTATTCTTCTTCAAAATGGAGGATTTTATGAAATTTATTCTCATCAATTAAATGATGATACTTTTATGGGTCCTAATATTTATGAATTATCACAAATTGCTAATCTTAGTGTAACAAGAAAAGATAAATCTAAAGCATTGAGTAAATCTAATGTGCTCATGTCAGGAACACCCACTCATAAGAAATTAAAATATTGTAGTATTTATTTAAATCATAACTATCATGTCATTATAGTAGAACAAGTAACGGAACCTCCTAAACCAGTTCGTGAAGTAACTGAAATTTTATCTCCTGGAACAAATATTATTGAATCTGAAGAATATATTTCTAATAATTCCCAAAAACTTTTAATGAGTATTTTTATTGAAAAAAACTTACATAATCATAAAGAAATATTCTCATCCGGTATTTCATTTATAGATGTTAGTACTGGTAAAAGTTGGATCACAAATACTATTCAATCTTACACAGATGAAAATTTTACAATGAATGAAATTAAAAGAATTCTATCTTATTATAATCCAGTTGAAATCTTAATTCATACAGAAAATTTTACTTTAACAAATGAATCAGCAAAAAGAATGTTTGATTTGCTAAATATTAATCTTTATATTGATTTTTTTAAATCTGATAAAACTTTAACTCAGAAGAAATTTCAGAATGATTTACTAACAAAAGTTTTTAAAATTAAATCTATGAATTCATCTATCGAAGAATTAAATTTAGAATTAAAAGAAGAAGTTTTACTTTCTTATATCTATTTACTTAAATATGTTAGTGAACATCGTGAGGATCTAATTAATTCACTTGAAAGACCTTTAGAAATTAATAATTATAATCATTTACTTTTAACTGCTGATTCTGTTAGACAATTAAGTATTTGTAATAATTATTCATTCTATACAGGAACAAATAGAGATCTTATTAGTTTGTTAAATAAATGTAGTTCTCCTATTGGCAAAAGATTATATAAACTAAGAATATTAAATCCTCTTTTAGACATTAATGAAATCCAAAAAAGATATGATATTATTAGTCTTTTAATAAATGATAATTTATATAAAAAAATAAGATCTAATCTATCAAGAACAAATGATTATGAAAAATCTTTAAGAAAAATGAATCTTAATTATCTAAATTCAACACAACTTTATTCAGATTATATTTCTTATGAATATCTAAATAATTGTATTAATTTAGTAAATGATAATTTAGATTCGTATTCAGATTTTTCTCAAACATTTCAACAATTTACTGAATACTATAACGAATTAACTCAAACATTTTGTTTTGATAATTTTAGTTGTTATATGTCTTCAAATGATATTAATAAATCTATTTTTAATGTGAATCTGTATCCTGATATAGATGAACTTGAACAAAAAATTAATAAATGTTTAGAACACTATGATTTAATTATTAGAGGATTATCCAAGATAATTGATCCTAAGAAAAAAGGTAATAATCTTGTTAAAAGAGATTATATGGAGAAATTTAATCATTTCTTACAATGTACTAAAACAAGAACAAAAACAATAGAAAAATATTTAGATAATAAAAGATTAACTATTAATGATTCAGAAGGTAATTTAGTTTGTCAATTGACAAAAGATAATTTATCATTTAAAGCACGTGATTCATCAAATAATTTTATTGTTCATGAATATTTAACTAAATTAAGTAATGATTTAACAAATTATAGTAAATCTTTAAATGAACTTAATAAAAAATATTATAATTGTAAAATTTCTGAATTACATGAAAAATATAACTCTATACTAAAAAAAATTAATGAATTTATTGGAGATATAGATTGTCATTCGAATAATGCATTTGTATCTATTAAGAATAATTATTTTAAACCTGAACTAAAAGAATCCGATAAATCATTTGTTAATATTAAAGGAATACGTCATCCACTTGCTGAACAAATTGATAAATCAAAAGAATTTATAAAAAATGATATTCATCTAGGATCCGAAGATCAATCTGGAATATTATTATATGGATTAAATTCTGCAGGAAAATCAACAACAGCAAAAGCAATTGCTTTATCATTAGTAATGGCACAGAGTGGTTGTTTTGTTCCTGCCGATAATTTTATTTATTTTCCATATAATAAAATCTTTACAAGAATCTTAAATAATGATAAAATGTGGTCTGGATTAAGTTCATTTGCTGTAGAGTGTAAAGAAATTAGTCATATTGTTTTAAATGCTGATAAAAATTCATTTGTTATTGGTGATGAAATATTTTCTTCTACGGAATCAGATTCAGCAATATCATTAGTGAACGGAGTAATTCACAAATTACATGAAATTAATTGTTCTTATATTTTTGCAACTCATTTTCATGAATTGGTTGAATTAAAAACAATAAAAGAATTAATTGATAAATCATTAAAAATTTATCATTTATCAGTAAGAATTGAAGATAATATTTTATACTTTGATAGAATATTAAAATCAGGTAATGGTCCAACCGATTATGGAATTATGGTTGGAGAATCAATGGGATTACCTAATGATATAATTAATATTGCTAATACTACTAAAAAATCTTTAAAAAAAAAAACAGAATTAATTTCTAATAAAACAAGTAATTATAATTCTCAATTAATAATGGGTAAATGTAGTATGCCTGGATGTAATTATACTTCTGAAGAAACTCATCATATTAAAGAACAAAAAGATGCTGATGAAAATGGTAATATAGGATCTATTCATAAAAATAATTTAAGTAATCTGTGTCCATTATGTAAGAATCATCATGCGGAAATAACGCATGGTAAATTGTTTATTAAAGGATATTTAGATACGAGCGAAGGATTAAAATTAGATTATGAATATCTTAATGAAAAAAAATCGAAAAATAAATTTGATGATAAACAAATATTAATTATAAAAGAATATTATAATTTAAATAAAGGTATTTTGAAAAAAGAAGATATAAGAAAAAAATTATTATCTGAAAGAAAAATAAACATAGGTTCTACAACATTTGATAAAATAATAAAAGAAATTTATTAAGTTATAATAAATTTGAATAAATTTAAAAATTATTTTATATAATTTTAACAAATGGACTCAGAGGAACAAGAACATAAAATATGTAAAGATTTACTTAATAAATATCCTAATCTTGAAACATATAAAACAAGTAATAGATTTAAAGTCCAAAAGAAAAATGTAGAAGGAATCCTTGAAATAATTACAGATGATAATGATAAAAAAATTTTTAATGAGTTTCTATCATTATATAATATAAGAAAAGGAAAAAATAATGTTGAAGAAAAAGTTAAAAAGGTAAATACAGTAAAAGAAAAAGTTAAAAAGATAGAACTGAATAATTCTAATATTTTAGATAATTCTAATAATCCTGATAATTCTGATAATTTTAATAATCCAGATAATTCTGAAAATCCTTTTAAAAAGCAAAGGGATAATGTATTAAAAAAATTATCTAATCTCCAGAATAAATATGATGAATTACAAGAAAAATATGAAAATTTAAATAATGTTCATAATGAATTTAAGATATCATATAAAGAGGCATGTCATGAAAGAAATAAATTAGAATTATTAACTGAGAAAAAAGGTTGGACAAAGGATATAAGAGAAGAATTTGATAAATATAAAAATTTTTATCACAAATATATAGATTGTGTAGATGAATTAGATAAAATAAAAAATTAAAATATAAATATTATATTATGGATGAAAAAATAAAATATTTATTTTTTGCCTTTTTAGGAGTTATTTTTTATTTAATATTTTTAAAAAAAGAATTAGTTGAGGGATTTAATGAAGATGATCCACAATCTTATTATATAAAAATCGGTGAAAATGATGCTGTTATGTGTGAAAAAAGAGTGTTCACCGAGTTCAATGATAGCTCGATGCCGTCAGGAACGGATTGGGGGGTGGTGAGCAATCCAGATGAAATACGTCCCTTCAGTGATTTGAGAGTGGTCCCGGAGGCGCTGCAGCAATCTCGCAAAATCTATGCTGATGATGATGATTTTCTCTATTCTACAACAGTTATGTTAAAGGTGTACAATATCCCGACAAAATCTTCTAGCGATGATACCGTACAATATCGTAGTGGATATATAATAATCAGTAAAGAATCCGGTGGCGGGTACAACAACTCGCGCGCAGCGGAATATTATTATATTCCAGAAATGTCATTACTACAACAAATTAATGGAAATAGAGAAGGTATTGAAATTAATACTACTAAATATAATGTTTGCGTGCCGACAGGAACAACCGTGTTGTCCCAACCTGGATGCCCATGTGACCTGTCAGGAACCGCAGACGAGTGTAGTCAGATGGGTGAAGGATATTTTATGCTTGATTCAAGTGTATCTACTAATATAAGTATAAGTCCTTGTAATTTAGACCAAGGAGAATATCTGAATTATGATGGTAATTGCATAACTAATAGTAGTTTTGAATTAATGGGAAGTGAAACACCAAGTCTTTCACAACCTGATACAAATGGTGAACAAGCATTTGGTTATGATAAAAGAAATAATAAATGTTCCATAAATAGAAATGATAATTGTGATGGTGACTCTGGAGGATGGGAAGAAAATGATATAAAAAGAAATTATAAGAGTCGAGGAGTAAGAAGTTCATTAGATACATATGAAAGAAATTCTTGTAGAAAGGTAGACCAATTATGCTTTAATACAAGTGGCACCACCACCATAGATAATTGTAGAAAAAAGTGTAATGCATTCCCAGGTTGTAGATCATTCAGTTTTTATCCAGATCCAAATTCTGGTGAATCTGTTAATACGTCAAGTTGTTGTTTATATAAAACAGGTTATAAAGGTTATGATCAGTCAGATCAACAAGATGAAACATTTAATTGTTATACTAAATCAGATTGTGAAGATGGTGATGTAGATGAAAAATATTATTCATTTAAACAATGTCAGTATGATGTTTCTGATACAGATTCAAGTATATGTGGACGGGGAAGCGATGATACAGGTAACAATTATTTTACATTTAATGATAGTTCTACTCCGAATTGTAGTTCTCAAGGACCTATTAAAGATTGTTCTGATTCAGAAGTAAATGATTATAATTACTGTAATTGTAATGATGCAAGAAATATATGTTTAAAAAGTGAATGTAATACGGAGACATCCACACCAACTTGTCTTGGTTCAGAAACTCGTAGTAATAGTTTCTGTACTTACGGTACTAATGAAAATGGATCTTCAACTCAAGATACCAATATTATAGATGATCAATGCTCTTGTGGTCTTAAAAATCCTGAAATAAATAGTCATTATGTAAGTGAAGAAGAAAGAGTAGAAAATAATCTTCCATGTATTTCAACTGACCAAGAATCAAAATATTGTAGTTTTATTAATTATGAATGTAATACTCTATCAGATTGTAATTCTTCAGGAGAATTATTAACAGAATCATGTGGTTATGATGATGATGATGGTATAAAACAAATGTGTAAATATACTGATGAAAGTGGTTTAAGAAATACAATGTATAATACCAATTTTCCTGAAAAATGTAAAACAATAAACAATTGTGAATATTCACAAATGAATAGAGAATTAAATGATAATGAATTTTGTCTTTGTCCAATAGATACTCAATCATTTAATTTATGTTCATCTGGTCAAAAATGTAGTGCTAGTGGATGTTTAACAGAAACAATAAATTGCCCTATTAATTATACTCTTACAGATACAAATGAATGTATGCCTTCATCTTGTAATTATTATTCTTTAACAAATTCAGACCCTATAAATGCTTCATGTATATGTGAAAGTGATAGACAAGATAATTTTGTTTGTTCACCAGGGAACTATTGTTTTCCAGAAGATAATGAATTTGCTGGATGTAGAACAAGTGATTATTTAAAATCTGAATGCTCTCAATATTCTTCAACTAATAAAGATCCTATAGCAGAAGAATGCTTTTGTGGAAGAAATTCAAACGGAGAACCTTTAGTTTGTAGAGTAGGTAAATATTGTGTTGATAATATTTGTAAAGATATATCTTGTCAAGATAGTGATCATATAATTGATCCTATTGATCATACTAAATGTGTATCAAAAGATATATTAGATAAAAGAGATGGAGAAAGTGAGATTGAAAAATTAATTGATAAAATTAAAGATTTTATTGATAATTTAATAAATTAAATTATTTTATATTATATTATAAGTATGATATTAATTTTATTTATTTTTATGGTGATATTCTTAATAATTATATTAAGTATTTACCCTATTTATGATTCTTATAAAACATATACAGGACCTTTAAATAATAATAAATCTATTAAATCATCTAAAGATGTTCAAGATTTCTTAGAATTTACATATAATAGATTTAAAAAATGGATAGAATGTAATATATTATATCTTATATCAAAGGATTATTTAAAAGATTGTTATACAGACGCTGTTGTGTTATCTCAACAAGAAGAAGCAAGACTAGATGCTGCTACACCAGGAAGTTTAGGTGCTGCATTAGTAATGTTAGAACAAGATCAAGCAAGACAAACAGAAGATTATGAAAGAGCAAATGCCGCATTAAGCGGACTAGAAGACGCTATTATCAATAAAGATGCTGCTGCTATCTTTCGTCTTAGTGATGAAGTAGAAATGGATGAAGAAGCACTTGCTTTAAGAGCATGGATAACAGCACAAACTGGTCAAATGACACATAATCTTGTGAATATGGAAAAATGTGATGAAAATGGTAATTTAAAAGATTATATGGATTTCGGAGCAACTGGAATAGATAGAAGTGGTTATCGTATACCAAGTAAATCAGGTAAAGATTTTAGATGGTCAAATAGGTGTAAAAATACCAGCAACATCTCTTTCGGTTTTTTTGGACAATGTACTAAACCTGATTCGACTATACCTGAGTTTGATTGGATAGAGGAGAATTTAAATCAAGACGAATATAATTGTAGCGGAAGTAGCACACCTGGATGCGGGTCTTTAGGATTAGATGTTCGTAACAGGGGGGACACAGATGATCATAGCGTAACAGATGATCATAGCGTAACAGATGATCTAACAGCATTTAAATTAGGAAATTTTTCTGGTTGGACTTGTAATCATTATGCTAAACATTTTTGTAAAGATGGTAAACCTGATTTTGAAAATTATTCTGATATGTTTGGAATGCAATTTAATTGGCCAGAACTAAATTGTTGTGCTTGTGGAGGCGGAGATCGTGGTAAGATACCTTCTGATAATATTAATTTAAAACAAAAATATGAATTGGTACATAATGATTATAGGGTAAGCGCGGATCAAGAAACACTTAATCCATGCACGTCAGAGGAAACTCCATTAAGTTCAGGTCATTTAAATCATTGTATAGAACAATGTAACGCTAGTACTAGTTGTATAGGATTAAAATATGAGACCATAGATGGTCTTAATGATTGGTCTCCAAATGTGTTGAGTAATTATCATCACGAACGTGATGCAAGTGATTCTACTGGTCAAAATGAATCTCAGAAGATTTATCCGCCAGCGGACCCGACATCCGGGAATTATCGTCCAATAAATCTTATAAATAAAACTCCACCTATTACTTCTGAAGATTTAATTGGAATTATTAATAGAAATGATTTTAGTGTATTACATACAACAATTCAGTCAGGTGATTCTTCAACAAAAACCTTAAAGAAACTACCACTAGAATTTCAAAATACAAATCAAGATACCGGAGAAATAAACTCTGGAAGTGGAATAACTAATTACAATTTAGATTATGATAAAGTCATAAAAAATAATGCTTTTGGAACAGATTTTACTAATTGTAGTGGTTTATGTGAAAAACTTGGTACAGAATGGAAAGTTAAAGATACTTCAAGGACTTGTAGTGATGATTGTAAAAGATCTGAATGTTGTGAATTAAAAATTTGTAGTCCAAGTGTTTGTGAAGGTGATATTTTTAAGGTATTTGATGATACCAAAAATCAACAAATATATACTGGTGATCCAGTAGAAGAATGTTGTAACACTAGGACTTTTTGGCCACCTGTTGATCTTAATCCAGTTGCAATTCGTAAACTGTTTAATTCTCCTGAGCAGCGCCTGAAAGCTCTTATTACGAATGGTGGTGTACCAGGGAATGCGACAGATCCCGCCACTGCCTCAGGATTAGTTTATTCTCCTGGTGGTAGTATCACAAGTGCTCCAGAAAAATCATATGTAATAAACATGGAACGAATACCTAAACATGGAAAATTACAAATGGACAAGGATGGAATTGGAAATGGAACTTCATTAGGTGGCGGTCATCCATTAATTAAGTGTAATAATGGTTGCCATTATACTGGCGGGTCCGGAGCAAGTATTTTACCTGATATAGATACAATTACAAATCCTAATGAAGATACACCTGATGCAAAATGGAAAGTAGAAGGCGGTTGTACTTATGATAGCGCCGCCGCCAGTAGCGCGGGCATAAGAGATTGTACCGTCGGTGGTCTAAGCACACCCAGCGGTAAGGGAGCGAGTATCCGTGAAGATGTCACCTGTTTCAATGTTGACTATGATTCACCGTGTACAACTGACCTAGGGACATGTGATAAATCTTCTAATGATTATACTTGTCTTAATAGATATGATCCGAAAACGGGTTTTTTTTGTAATATCCCACACTCGCGGAATGATGACAAATGCGTTACCAGACCTTCCGTCCAGGGGCAGGGAGGGTCATGTAGAATTCCTGATGAGATAGGCGCTACCCGCGGGCGTGAAGGTCGGGCGGGGGCATTTGGAATAGTGGGAACAAGATTATGTCTTTCTACTCAACCATATAATAGTACTTGTTTTTGTGCCGAATCACCAGCCGCCGCCGGATACGGTACTGCGATAACCTTCACCGGTACGGACGTGGACAACGATATGACCAACTGCACCTTGGAAGGCGCCCCCGGGCAATGCCTGGGAAATGGATATGGAAACTTTTATCATGGATAATAAATAATCCATAATAAATGTAATCATTATTACATCCCTGTTTAAATAATATCTGATTCAAAATAATTAATGAAAACAAACATAAAATAAATCATCTGTATCCGATGTCAAAATAGTTTCCATTTTTATATCATGTATATGAAATATTTTCTTTTTTAGATTAACTAATAAGTTTTCAAAATTATGTTC
>CERI01117199.1_pt1 | contig 10338 bp, 10 predicted proteins | sample 350261 | NCBI WGS metagenome assembly CERI01 (sample SAMEA2620979, study PRJEB7988) | marine metagenome | isolation source: saline water (ENVO:00002010), including
GAGAAAGACGGTGAGAAGTCAAAGGACGAGGAGAAAGACGGTGACAAAAAAGCGCTCAAGTTGTCGTTTCTAGAAATTTCTTTGATAGTCGGTATTTGTATTCTACTACTTTTTCTTTTGGTTATGGTATTTCGCCGTAGACGCTAAAAATAATTTTGATTTTATTCGTTGTTTTACCAAAAAAACAACGAATATAATGTCTGAATCAAAGGAACAGGTATATATCGAAACTTATTCTGATAAATCTTTCGTTGTAAGAGGTGATACACGACCTCATAAAGAATCACTAAAACGAATGGGCGGAAAATGGGCTAATCGATTAACCGATAAAAAATCTGGGGATAAATTTGGAGCATGGCTTTTCTGGACAGAAAAAAGGGAAGAAGTCAGTGAATGGGTTAGCAAAGGTTGTGCTAGTCAGACATTCACACAGGAGCGAAAAATTTCCGTGACACCAGAAGAACTTTCAAACCTTATTAAACGAATTACTAAACTTGAAAAGGTAGTGGAGAAAATGTCCAAACAATGGGGGATAGACATATCAAGTAGTAGTGAAGAAGAAATTGTAACAGAAGATGTCGCTCCACCACAACACAAACGTCTTTTAAGAGCTCAGTAAAATTTCTCAACATTATTTAATACTTACCCAGTATTAAATTACGAAAAAAGTGCCGTATAATTTTCAGTGTATTCTAAAATCTTGTGATGTCTGGTATTCTTAGTAAACCAATCAAAATCATATGATTTTACATCACAAAATACATCGTTTTTATAACACTTGGGTTTTGTTACTATGTATTTTTTCTGTTTATCTACGATAACACTGTCGGTGCCTTCTTTCATTTTTTCCACAACAGTTTCTACAAAATCCTTGCCGTAAACAATACTATGATCTAACGCAACGATTACAGAATCAGATTCTTTTTCTTTCATCAGAATAGGTATTATAACATTGCCATCCCCGTAATTTTTACCACACGGTATTATATTGAAGATATCGTGTAAATAACCGGGAATTCTCTCGTCTTTCAAATTTTCAAGAGGCAATATTAGACATAGCTGAGAAACTTTTATGGTTTGGTCCAGAATAGAATTTATCATTGGTCTTATTTTACTCAAGTTCTCCACACCGGGAGCAATGCTTAGAACGACTCTAGTATTATCATCGATTGCCGGTAATTTACTGTATTTTTCTATGAGATTTTCTGTTGAACATGTATGCATAGATATATATCTTATTATGCCAAAGTATGATAAAAGGATGAATACAAGTGATAATATTGAGTTAATAAGTATTAATACGATAAGGTGACTTTTTTTCATTTATCTTTGCAAATAATTTTATTAACAAAAATATCACAACCCCGGTGATTACCATCAGAGAGGCTAGAAAGAATAATTTGCTGTATATTGATGGTTTATCAAAATTCTCGCTTTCTTTTATGGATTGTTTCAGCGATTTCTTGTATACGCTTTCGTAAAAATTCTCTGGTGAGATTTCACTGCCTGGGTAGGTTTTGCTGATCCATAATGCGTCTAGTCCGGACAGAGAAAAATTCTGTTTAGTCCCTTTATTATTTGTTGTCAAATTGTCTGGAAAAAAATAAAGCATTACAGAGAGCGGATCAAACTCCGATCCATTAATCTGGTCTAAATCGTATCTATCTATGATATTTGTATCCACTTGAGATTTATCCCATCCTTGGGTTGCGCTCATATATTTATAGAGTTTTTCATTGTCCCATTTTATACCGCTCTTCGATCTTGGATTTTGATGTTCGTGGACCATACCCAATGCATGGCAAAATTCATGTATGTAAGTCCCAACATCAAACCACCCCAAATTCATGGTTGCTTCACCTTTTTCCTTATTATGTAGTGCATCGGTTCCAATTAGTGACCAAGAAGCGTCTTCGTCAGCAAAGGTTATCCGAATATCTGCCGCTTTTGCGTTTTCATCCGGTAAAAATTCGAACGTAAGATTTACTAATGGCTCGATGCGCTCCCTTACAACACGCTTAACGACCTCTTTTAAAGGTGTTTCGTCAGATATTTCCAGCTGAAGTGGGTCAATATTTCTACCCACTTCCTTCATTTTTTCCATGCTTGTTCGGGGTTGGTTCGGGGTTGGACTGTCTAGGAATCCTATTGTTATGACAGAATTTTGTTTCCATGTTTTTGCCCCCCAAAATGCAGCCCTTAATCGATCATCATGTTTTATGGTATTATGATGATCAACATGGTGTGGCAAAATCCTCTCCACACATATTCTAGTCACATTAGAGGTTAACATTTATAATATTAAAATAAAAAATGTATAATAAAAGAAATGTCAGCAGGTGGAATATCTTATTCAGGACTTACTAATTACGGTCGTGTAACTTTACCTTCTGTAGACACATGGGGTACAAACATGAATATTCTTAAAGATCCTCCGAAATCAATAACAACTCGAAAAATCAATAAGGTCGGTGAAAACAGCTCTATCACGCAAATGATTGATGATAGCAGTGACAGAGCATGTGAAGCGATAAAGGTGTTTGCACGTGGTGTTAATCCAAGTGTGAGCGTGTCCTATAGTAATTATGGCAACAATGGTGGGTCAGGACAGTCAGGTAGCCTTACTGGTTTATCCAACCCAATTGCCGGTGCTGGTAGACAAGCAAAACTACCGTATACAATTATGAAAGATGGTGCATTTAGACCACCAGTACGAAGACAGGAAGATCTCCTACCTCTTTCGCGTCTCCCGAGAGTGTGGACATCTGCGTTTTCAAAGCCAGGTTTTGCAGATTATTCTCGCAAAGCTAGAACATGCGCAACTGCAGATAAAACATACGAGGTCAAAACCACCAGGCTAAAGGCCTGCGTTCGTCCAACAGCAACCTATAAAATAGAAAAACCACAAGAAAAACCAAGAGAAGTTGATCATATGATTCAGCCAGTATTGAAAAAGGCAGCAACGTCTGGTGTTCGTACGATGGATATAACACAACGGACGGTCAAAAAACCAACAAAGGAGATTGATGTTTCTCCGTTACATGCTCGTGCGCAAGCGAACCAAGCAGATCCAACCAAATACGTAAATAATAGCGAAATGAACACTGAACCTTATGTTCAGAACGTAAATACTGCTAATGTTGTCTCTAACCGCTCTACTAACAAACACCAAACTAACATAGAAGATATACTGGATTTGTCGGATATACATGTTAAGGATATTCGCACATTTAGTAGAGAAGCCCCAAAGAATCGGGGAGAAAAGACAGATTATATACATGGCGAACTTCTGCTAGACCGTAACCTACCTGAACACCAATCTCTAACCAATAAAACAAACAGTGCCAAATATGTACGGAAACAGCATACTAATAAGATTGAATTTGATAGAAATATACCGTCCAGTAATTTCTCTAGTGTTGTGGTAGAAAAAGGGCACTCCGATCACGGAAGCAGAACAATGAAATTAATTCCTAAGATTAGCGCGGGTGGTTTTGACAACACCGGTCAGAGACCGTCGATCCACCGTAATCGAGTCATCCAATCTCACGAGACGCAAAAAGCAAAAACATCACGACTTGTCATGGAATCTATGCAAGGTAGATTTGATAAACCAGCTCCTTGGTCTCGATAAATCATCGCTTATAAGAAGATTTTCTTATATAAAATGAAACGAGTTGTGTGTTCAAAGGGGTGTTGTAATCTACAACTGGTTTCCTATAATGGATCCCGTAAAATAAATACACAAACATCATATTGTAAAGCAGGAATTCTAATATACGACCCAAGATCGGACAAAATACTCATTGTACAGTCAAGAGGTAATTTATGGGGACCGCCAAAAGGGTCTGCAAATGACGACGAAAGCCCGAAAGATTGTGCCATACGAGAGGTCGAAGAAGAAACGGGAATAAAGGTAATTGCGGAATCACTCTCTAATAAGGTAATTACATTGTCAAACAGAGTACACTATTTTTATACAGAATTGGCTGAGTGTGAAGTGTGCATAAGAGCCGATGTATTAGATAACGACGCAAGCGGTATTGGATGGGTACACCTGGCGTGTCTAAAAGAATTCATGGATTCTGGTATTGTTAATCTTACGAAGCATTGTGAGATCCTCCTGAATAAAATTTTCCGATTTTAACTTATTTTCGTTTGTGAAAATAAGTTTACTTGTTTTTCCTTAGGACCATCATAACACAGAGCAAAAAAACAAACATACCAACTCCACCGCATATCATCAGTAAAAGGTGTTCGTTTTTATCATCCTCTTTCTCGGGATTAGCTGATAATTCAGCGACAGACGAATCAACGGACTCGTCCATTTTTTCTTTTAGCCCGAAAAACTTGACAACACCGTTATTCTTTGGAGGATAACCAATCCAAGGACAATCGAGCGTTACTACATAATGACCTGTTTTCTTGTAGTAGTTTGGTCGGTAGTTTGGAACATCGCTACTGCGGTTGACAACTCCTGGTATTTTGACGGTGGTATCATACCCCATGCCTGTTCCGGAGATTTCACACATTACGGAAAACTCATTTGCTCGGACAAACTCCAGAAAAGTTTTGTCTGGTTTAACATAAATTATTGGATTTTTACGGATATTGTCATTGGTAACAACACCCCATTTTTCTATATCATACTCGGACATGATTTATATTATTACTAGAAAATGATAAATTTAAAGAGTCTTTTTACATACAGATAAATGTCAATCAAAGAGACGATACATGAGATGGACAGAATAAAGGCAGTTATTGCTAGAAACAACCAGGAAAATAGAGCCTTGAGAAAGAGACTCGGTGTCTTGGAAAAGGACATTTCCGACTATCTTCAAGAAAATGCCCAAGGAGGGGTTAAATATAACGGGCGAAGTATAGTTGTTGAGACGAAGGAGAGTCACACACGTAAAGGTAAAGCAGACAAACAACGAGACGTTATATCTCTCTTGAGCGACCTAGGAGTCAGTAATCCGGCGTCCGCATACAGCGAGCTCCTAAGAGCACAAAAAGGCGAGGTCGTGGAGCGAAAAAAATTGAAAATAAATAAAATAATTAAAGATTGATTTTTTAATACCATTATGTATTAAAAATATATTAGTGATATAAAATGACAACAACGATAGCTTTTCAGAGTCTACCAGACTCGTATGATTCACCGGAAAAATGTGAAGCTGCTAACAGGTTAAGACAACAAACGAATCCTCGCTACAAAAATTTTATACAAACACACTTTACGGCTGGAGACGAAGAGCAATTTCAGGCGTACAGGGACGCGTCGAATAAGAATGTGTGTATTCCGGAAATTGATATATCGAAAAACTTATTCGTTGACATACCATTTAATTCATGGCAAAAATATGACAATATAAACGCGGACGCTGTTATTAACACGTTTAGATATATTTTTAATAAATTTAAAAAGGGTATATTTGTGAAGATCGAGGATAATAACCTTGTGGTATTTTTACCTTTTTCTAAGTCAAATTTTATCAATGAATGGGCTCATCTCATTCATATAGATCCCCGATACAAAGATTTGGATGATTTTTTGGAGAAAAATACGGGGAAGGGGTATACGTATAAGCGTTGGACAGTCAATAAAAAAATAAACGAATGGTACGCAAATAACTGTATTTTACGGTATGATATCAACCCAAGAACCAAAAAACCCAACGAGGGTGACACAAATGTCGGAGCCGTAAAAAATATGTTAGAAGAATTGTGTGCAAACAGAAAATTGCCCGACATAGAATTTTTTATGAACAGGCGAGATTTTCCCATCTTGACACGGGATGGAACAGAACCATATAATAATATCTGGGGTGCAAATACACGACTTGTTTCCCATGATTTTCCAAAATATTTACCTATACTTTCCATGTGTAAAACAGAGAGATATGCAGATATAACTATCCCAACCCACGAAGATTGGGCTCGGGTACAAAGTCAAAACGGAATATGGTTTCCCAAAAGTTGCAGAGATTATACAGATATTTTTAATGTTCCGTGGGCGAACAAAAAGAACATTGCAGTTTTTAGAGGGGCAAGCACTGGCTGTGGAGTGACGGTAGAAACAAATCAGCGTCTAAAACTTGCACACATCGCTTCTAGAAATCGACATTTAATCGACGGGGGTATATCTAAGTGGAATCTGCGTCCAAGAAAGATGGAAAACTTAAAATATCTCCAGGTTATGGACACAAGCGACTTGGGAAAAAAAGGTGTTGAGCTTGTAGATTTTTTATCTATGAAAGATCAGTCAGCATATAAGTATGTAATCAATGTCGACGGTCATGTCTCGGCTTTTAGATTATCCTTAGAGTTAAGTATAGGGTCTGTTATATTGCTTGTTAAATCAGAATGGAAAATATGGTACTCTGATATGCTAATACCGTACAAACATTATGTCCCAGTGAAGAGAGATCTTTCCGATCTAATATCACAGATCAAATGGTGCCAAGAAAATGACGATAAATGCCAAGAAATTACCGTGAATGCCAAGGCTTTTTTTGATAAGTACCTTCAAAAAGACGGTATCTTTGATTTTTTACAAAAGACCATTATCGATATGAAGAACACGGTCGGTGTTTATCTGTATAATTATAAGACACCGCTAGATATCCAGATCGAGAATGAGAAAGCATCTTTAGTTCTTGATAACCCAGAAACAACCAAGACATCTTCTGATATAAACTCTATACCAGATTTTTCTCAGAGAAATTTTGGTTTATTACAGGGTGTTCATTGGGTTTTCAACTTATGCTTGAAAGAAAATAATTTCAGTAGTGTTATGCATCGCGGGGATAAATTGCTTTTCTCGAATAAATTAAGTCGAATAGACATGTATTTCATGGGAAATCCCCGCACAGGTCCGCAATTTCCCTTTTCTGTAAAATCTACCCTAGATGTCGCGAAAAAACGAGAGAATATTCATGACGCGTTTGTAGGAATAAAGGCTGTTAATCATCTTCTAAAGCATATTCCAAATTTCGCCTATACGTTTGGGTTATTTGATAACGAGAAAAACGAGACTGTGGTTGTCCGAGAGTTTATCGGGGGATATTCTCTGCTTGAATACCTGAGTAGCAGGGAATTTTCTTTCAATGAATTTCTCTGTATAATGATACAGATATGTCTTGCTATACAGATTGCCCAGGATAAGATTGGCTTTGTTCATTATGATCTAACACCCTGGAATATTATACTTCAACCATCAAAAAATGCAGTGTTTGATTACGTTCTTAGAGATACCAGTATTATACGTATAAAAACAAACCTAGTTCCTGTTATTATTGACTATGGAAAATCCCATGTCATCGTAAACCAAAAACATCACGGTTTTGTTAACATGTTCAAAGTAAGCACTATACAAGATATGTTGAGCTTAATGTTAATATCCGTTCGTGTTATCATAGAAAACCAGAGATTGTCCAAGATAGATTTTAAGAGTCTCCTACAACTTGCAAACTTTATTTCCGGTACTCGGTACAGAAGAGATAAATTTACAACAGCTCTTTCGGTTAAAGAGTTTCTTCAGAGCGCTACTAAATATTCTACTCTGATAACGAGTGATAAATATGAGTTAGAAAAATTAGGTCCGTACGACATGTTTACTTGGATTATGGATATCGGTAAAACAGCTAGGTACAATTTTACTCGTAATGTTCGGACCGTCAACCAAGTAGATAGAAAAATGATAATGGGTAATAGTCGGCAAATCTTTGAGTTCATATTAAGTTCATCTATAGAAGAGAAAGCCCAGACATATTTTAATGTTTTTATGCGGTTAAAACACTGTACTATCCCACAACCGGATAACATATTCTTTGTATATTATGCTGCTCAAGAGTTGAGTAGAAACATCGCAAGCGTAGGAGAACAAATGGAAATTTTCCTCGATATAACTTCCAGAGCACGTCCCGAAACAGAATCAAGCGACGGGTCTCCGATGGCAAGAGACACATATCGCAAGGCTTATAAAAATTGTATGGATTTTTTAAATTCTGTGTACAACCCTAAAATCTATAGAGCAGAATTTCAACCGGTTACTTACAACATAGAAGGCGATTTCTCATCATTACAGAAAGCGAACTACACAGAAGAAAGCTTCCTCGATCCTTCTTTTATAAAAAATATTCTGGATGAAGGAGAAGGAAAAGTATCAGAAGATCTGAGTAAATACCACGAAATCATCACATCTGTCTTTTTAGACGATGGACCTTATAAATTAGACAAGGCTGTTAAGGCAGATTACCAGAAAAACTTTAAGAAGCTATTATCAATCGATCCACTAATTATGAAAAATAACACAGCAAACCTAAACACTTTACAGGAACTTTCTCAAAAAATATACCCTCATGATCTGAAAATTTTAATGGAAGAACTACCCGGCGTTGGAGATTGTTCAGACGCAGGGAAATATCTTAAGCTTTACAGTTCCATTGTCAATACATTACATAGTAATCTTGGTGAAAATAATATTTTTTTTCTTTCTTAGTCATAAATAAAAACATGTTTGATGGTAAATTCATATGCACATTGATTGCACTTATCATTGCTGTACTAGCGATTTGTAACATTAACACTGGACGATCGAAGACGGCCGAAAACTTCCACGATTTCGTACGAAAGCCAACTCTGGTAGCGGCGGTAAACGGAGGTGAACAATCACTTCGTGATACCTTTGCAGCAAGCGCGTGGAGAAGTTCCGCTGGACTCTCTGCAAGCTTGTCGAACGCACCCGGTGTAGCAAAGACGGAGTTTTACCAAACCACGCCCAATTTTCAGTCGAATCTAGCGCCTCGTTTCGCAAATACACAGTTTGGTTCTCAGATTAAATACAATGTTCCCGATCATAAAAATATGGCAGCGCCTAAATCACCGCTTGGTCACCTTGAAATGGCAAAAGAAGATTACACTTCCTGTGAGAAGCCTGTATGCGACGGGTCAGACGCACAATCGTGCACTGCCGGTGACGCACCTCCCCATATGAAAGCTGATTACAAGAATGGCGACTATGCTGAAGTCCTTGAACAGGTGGCTGAAGACCATCCTGCCCATCTTGGTGTTACCGATTCTCTTCCCATTGGGCAGATGGACAGTCTAAATCCAGATGGTGCAATGGACTCCAACGTTGTTGTCTACGATCGACTAATGATTTCAAATCGCAACAGTCGATTGCGCGGCCAGGCATGCCAGATCCGTGGTGATCAACCGATTATGCCATGCAATACTGGCTGGTTCCAGGTATCAGCGAACCCGACAATCGATCTTCATCAAGGCGCGATGCAGGTTCTTGCTGGACCTGATAACGAAACGTCCAACGCTCTTGCGGCCATGATTAATAGCACAACTGGTCAAACAACCATTGCTGGCGCCAATCTTACCCCAGAACAACTCACGTCTATGGGTTCCTCTGGCAACGATATTAATGTCACTCTTTTCCCTTAATTTTGTTGTATACATAAGTAAAACAATTTACTTATGTATTAATTTAAACCGTCTTGAAGCCGTTATCGAATTTTGGTTTTACATACGGGGCATGTCTTAAGTGTATGTTGTTTCGTTATAAAAAACACAAAAATTATCAAGGCGCTGGCGCCGATGAAAATTCCAGCCGCCTTCCGGTTGTCCATATCACACGTTATAATAAACTCCAGTGCAAAAAATAAGGTGATTGCAAACGTTATTAATCTAACTATAAACATAAAATAATTCATTCTCTTTGACTTATATAAATATATTTTATACCTCGTTTTTTACAGGCATCTCTACTATTCGATATATGTCGGTGTCTACAAGTTCCATCTCTTCATCCACCTTTGTTCTTAGATAGGTCATGCTTGAATATTCATCTGTTGGCTCTCTATATTGTGTCAGTCTACCATTGTTTTCTCGATAATTTGCCCTTTCTAACAATTCTTCAACAGCGTCACACTTATTAACAAAAACCCCTAAAACCTCAGAAAAAGATGGGTTGTCTGTGTGAATATAAAGGACTACAAAGACCATTTTTATATATCACACAACTATTTAAGTTTCGTTATTTTATGAGAAAAGACTCTTCATTGCCTCGAACTTTTTCTTAAGAACATCTAGTTCATCTTCGATTTTCTGTCGCTCTCGTGCAGCAACTGCGACCTTTTCCTCTAGTTCGCGCGTTTTACGTATTGATTTGGACAACAAGCTTTGCAGATTTGTTTCTCTATTTTGTATAACTGTGCAAAAATTTTGTACAGCTGTAATGTGGTCGTTTATGGAGTTAGATAAAGTAATCGAGTCTTCGTCATCCTTGGAGTCATGAGTTGATTCTTCAGCTTCGTTGTCATC
>CERI01284166.1_pt1 | contig 10338 bp, 8 predicted proteins | sample 350261 | NCBI WGS metagenome assembly CERI01 (sample SAMEA2620979, study PRJEB7988) | marine metagenome | isolation source: saline water (ENVO:00002010), including
ATATCTCGAATTACTTAAAAAACACTCCATCTATTCCATAAAATCACCAACACCGTCATTAAAAAGTATTGAATTAGCGGAAACATTATCGGTGAAAAATACAGTCGATTCAAATATTCTACGCAAATGCCCCAAATCACTTCCCGACTTCAATCCAATAACGAGGAAATGTGTTCGTAAGTGTAATCCAGGAAAAACACGCAACGCTAAATTTCGATGCGTCAAAACGCGCAAGGTACGAAATAGCTCCAAGTAATCCTCAAAAGGAATACCAAGTTCCATGTAATAGAGCAATGAAAATATACATAATGAAATTTCTATGTATATTTTTACTAAATATATGCACAAGATTGAATTTTCCACACACCATTTTCATTTAAAATTTGGAAAGGGTGTCCGCAACCGTAAATAAGACCCTTTTCGATGAGTTCATCACATTTCTCCTTACAAAGATGTGGGTCCATTTGTTTCCCCGTTTCTTTCAAAATACCATGTCGAAAAATTCCACAATTCAGTTTTTCAATGACAATATATTCATTGCACCTAGGACAAGTGATAATCGGCTCAGACATACTCTATACACACTGCATAGAGTATACATTTTCAGAATAAATTAACAAAATTGCAGGACAAACAGATAAGACAAAATGGCTAAAGAAATGACAACACCCCATACAGGAACGACTGTCTTATTCTTATAACCTAGACCAAATGTTCGAAATTCTCCGTCACGTCCATACGCGAAACTCGGTTTAAAATAATGAAATGTTCCGAATAATACAAGAAATAGGGCAATGGCAAACGTCGTTTTATTTTTCTGCATATACATCTTATTCATTTCTTCTTAAAACTATTATATATATTGTCTAGACAAAGGAAACTAATGAATAAACTTTTTAGTCCATCATATCTCCTTCAAAGTCTTCCTCATAATACCCCCCGTCCGCATCATCCCCTCTAAATCCGCGTATGTCTGCTGCCTCATTTTCATAAAATTCGTCTACAGCGGCGACTTCCTCTTGTTCGACTTGCTGTGCGTTTTTACGAACAGGAACATCACTCATCTCTTCCAAATCTAGTCGTCCGTTCAATTGCTCGAAAAGTTGTTTGCGCTCTTCTTCATACCGGTCCTTGTCATATTTTACAAGGCCCGCACGCATACCCACATTCCATCGTCCAATCTTCAACATTTTATTCATGTCTTCCACACGACGTTGTTCGGGTTCCAAATCTCGTAAGAAATCGGTTATCAATTTCTTTTCCTTCAAACGGCTTCGAACCACCTTGCGATCATTTTCTTCGTAAGTAACATCGAGAGTTTTCTTATTAAGTATGTCGATTTCCAAGAAACCTAATAGTAAATCGGCGATTTTATTCTTCAATTCTTCTTCATTACCAGCAACAATGTCAATTTCTACACGACTATCTATATATTCTGCCTCATCACGGGTTTGTGAATCTTCTTGAGAAGCACCTAATATAAATTCGTCGGTGTTTTCGCGAATAGCATCGCGTCGTAAATTCTGTTTCTCTAAAATATCCATTTGAACTAAATCCTCGTTATCTGTTGCACGAATGTATTCATACAATACGGAATAATACACATAGCAATAGACCATGTAAACCGTGCGTTTATCAAAAAGAGAATAAAATGACTGTGTTTCACCATTATGGTCTTTATGATAAGGGCTATGTAAAGGAAACATGTGTAAAAACAAATTCACGTCAATTAATTGTTCTTTTACATCACCCACCAGACGATGGATAATGGCATCCTTTTTGAATTTATCCAATGATTTATAATAATCGCGAATGAAATGAGAAATGTCTAAATTGTGTTCTTCAGATAAATTCCAATGTTTACGGGATTTAGTATTGATAATATGATTGTTTACAATCATCTCAGGGAATACTTTGGAGTTTGCGACAACGGCATTTTGTAAAAATTGTGTCACAACAAACATAGAGGATTCATCCTTTTTGGATATACTATGTTGGTCGTTGTTCCACATATGAATATTCGCAAGGAAATCCTGAAGTTTCTCAACCTTCGTCGTGGATAGGTGAGCATGATTCTCTAAATAGGTAGTAATTCGCAAAAGAAGTTCCTCGTTTGTGCGAGACAACCAATTATTCAATTTATAGGTTTCGTCATTGTCTTCCATTACCATAATTTTAGGATTGTATTTCTTTAAAACATCCCCTAGTTTTTCACGCAAAGAATAGGATAACACATTCTCATCATCAGCACCATAACGTTCCTCTGCATAAGAAAGGAAATCGGTAAGCCCTTGAATTCGGTTACCTCGTTCATATGATAAATAAGTATCGACTAAATTACGTCTATGAACGACCGCCATTAATTGCTTTAAATTTCCTGCATTGAACCGTTTTCCATGGGATTTCAAAAACGCGATTTTTTCGGCCAAAGGAGCGTTTTTGGGATAATCGGGTATTTTTTCGGCGAAAAGTGGTTGCAGATCAGATGGAATCGGTTGTAAACCGTCTAAATGACAATAATGAATAAAGGCTATATAGATATTGGTTTCGAAATGGCTCGATGGTAATTCGGAAGCATAAGTAAGACCTGTTCGACGAGGGTCATATAAAAAACTGGCACAAGCACGACGTTTCGTTTCATAGATTACTTTTTGCCAGGTTTCAATCATCTTGACGTAGGCAGTAATTTCAAGGTTTTCTTCTTCGAAATATTGCAAGGTACTTTTTGCGAAACGGTCATTACAACAGGCGTTCTCTGTATAATAGACCTTGGAAGCTGTTTTGAGAAGGAGCCCCTTAGATTTTACGATTTCGTTGATTGCCTCGATAATACCAAACCCAAAGGTATGACATTTCGTAGAAAATACGGATAGTTGGTTGCGTTGTTGCCTAGAACCCTTCTTTTGCATTTCCACGAGTTCATCCTTGTATTCGTTTGATAAACCCCGCAACCCCTTTTTCACAGAAAATTTCACAACAGGGGGTAAAAAATGGACCCATTTCTGAATGGAGTGGACCTTGGGTACATTGTAGTCCGGATGGAGTAACAAATACTCAGCCTTTTTCGCATATTCCTCCATGTATTCACTATTAGGTAAAATGGCTGCTTGGATAATCTGTATCATTTGATTTTTAATAATTTCCACCGGAAGAGGTTTGATGGAATTCCACGGTTTTGTGGTTTTAGTCTTCATTTTATTCAAGATACATGCAATATATTCCAAACCCATGGTGTTTTCCATAGATCCTTCATTGTCTGGAAATCCGTCAAACGATTGGACGCATCCGGGAAATGTTTTGTGAATACGGAAAGAGGGGGTGGTGGTTTGTATAGAATACAAAATAACTGCGGCAACTGTTAAAATGATTGATTTATTTCGATATATTTCGTATGGCGGACCCCGACGTTTCGTTGCGTCCTCCTTTTCTTTTGCCTCCAATTCGTACAATTTCTTAGAAGTAACTGTTTTGGCGATAATTTCCTGCGATATTCGCATGACCTTTTCTTTGATAGAATCCACAGGAAGACTTAAATTTCGAGAAATACTGCGATATAAATTGAATATCATTTGTGCTTCTTCATCTTCATATACCGCATCTTTAATTGTCTGTTTACCCGACATGATTTCAACATATTGTTTACCAATATCCTCTTCGACAACATCATTAGTCACCTGTTTAAACCCGTCAGTATCATATGTATCTTCGGCAACATTATCTATTTTACGTAGAGCGAATCCTGTAAATTTATCAAAAATTGTATCGCCTTCCTCTGCGCCCTGTTTTCGAACAATTTCGCCCAATTTCTCCAAATAAGTATTGGACGTGGTAAATGCTTGTGCCAATTCCCAATAAAATGTGGGTAATAGAGGTGCATTAGTTTTTTTGCAGTACAACATATACGGATTTTCACCCAATTGTTCGACCATTGGATCGCGACAACATTTCTCTACAAATACGAGAATATCTCCTTGTAATTTGACAAAATCGCCTTGTGCCAACATTTTATCACGTGCGTCAATCGAAGGAGATCGAATCACGTCATTTTTCTTAGCAAATCGACCTAGTGCAAATGCCATATTATTCGCCTTGTGTGCGTGTACGTAATGATATCGCAAAAGAGCCTTTAATTTACGCATAGACGAATCCACCTTATTCTTCAATTTTTCCTGTAGGCCTTTATTCGATATTGCAAAACGCTCATCAAATTCATCTGTCATTTTTTTCCGCTCATTAGAACGAATACGCTTTGATGCATCGTCCATACTTTCACATCGTTTCGCCTTTTGATCTCGGAAACAAATTTTACTCATATTGCAAAATAAATCATTGCTATCAATAAACGCGGTTTCATCGACATCCTGGTCTACTAACCATTGATCGCCTTTGCGACGATAATAAGCAACCTTTTTACGTAAATCGGCTTCCATTGTCATGGCGCGTTTTTCGTTCGGTGTCATACTTTCTTCGTCTAATCCCATTTTCGGCTCCGGTTTGATTTCGACCACTGCATATTCCCCATCCCGAACCATTTTTTTACCCGCTAATATATCATTTGCAGTTTCCATCGACAATTTAGGTGGAATATCATGTTTTTGGACCAAAATCTCTGTCAAAAAATCGACAAAATCCTCATCGTTCATTCTTTTTCGTTCATCCTTGTATTTATTGAGTAAGCTATAGGGAGTAAAATCATAATCACTATCATAATATACGTCCACGTGGCTATTATCTTTATGTAATTCAACCAGAGAGGTATACTTTTTAGTTAAACTGCGACGTATACAATCGTCTGCCTTTATGGATGCTAGACGATCCATATCGTCTTCTTCGCTAGGAGATTCAAGAGCGCGCATCAAATTATCTGGCACAACCAGACTCGACATCATGAATTGTAAAAGATCGTAAAACAACGTACCGAAATCATCCGCCAAAATCTTAGTATATATTTCGGAGGACGACAATGATTCATGGAATTCCTGACGTTTTGGTAGTTTTAATTGATACATTTCCAAGAAAACATTCAAGAGATCCTGTTTTTCGAAGAAAAGATGAAGTAAACTGGCCTCTTTCGGCGAGGAATAATCAAAACGATGCATGAGATATTCATTGATCTCCTTTTTGCGATCCTCCTTCTCAATGCGATATTTGTGTAGTTGCTCTTTGATGAAAAAACGTATTGAGTTATATTGCGCGTAATTCAGATTATCGTGATAAATCATAAACGGCTCAAGAGCATTGGTCGCACGATGAATGGAAAGCATGGACGGAAGACGAGATTTTGGATACAATTTATCCAACATACGAACAATCGTTTCTCCACCTGGAAAAGTGGATTGTAGATATTTTTTGAAACGTTCATCGGAATATTCTTCATCTTCATCTAGAACAAAATCTTGGATTAACTTGTTTTTAGAACTGTCTTCGCCCCACATTTTCCAGGTCTCATCACTTTTATTATCACGTAAAGAGATGTTTTGTGTAGTTACATCAACCTTTTTATGAAAAAGTCGGTCTAATTGTAAAAAATGTTGCGAATATTGCGCTTTTGTTAATATCGATGACATGGGAAGATCAACCTTGGAAAAATGCAGCACAGGGAGAGGAAGGGTGGTAAATGAACGAATCGTGATCTCGTCATTGGGAGTCATCGGTTCACGAATATACACCTTTTTGCCACCTTTTGAAACAATCGGTTTTAAGTGTTGCGAACCCAAATTATATTTTTGAATAACATATTGCTTTCTTGCATATCCTTCAAAGTCGCTTGTGGAAAAACTGACTGTACTGTAAAAATCCTCCAAGTTATTGACAATACCCTCTAAACTGGTATGGACGTTTTGTCCGGAAACAAGAAACGAATCTGCATCTGTAGGTGATTCCATTGGAGTAAATGACTGATTGATACTTTGATTATACTCTACATAAGGAGTTATCTCTCCCATTCGCATTTGATTTCTCATATATTCTTCTTGTTTTGATTGGTCTTCTGACAAGACATCTTGCATTGATAGTTGTGTAACATCCTGGTATGTATCGTTTGGAACATTTGAATAAATCTTTTTACGTAAGGCAACTACAGGAACAATCCATTTTAATTTTTGATCCAATTTGTGAATGCGTTCAACCAAAGGTTTATAGTCTTCACCTAAAAATCGATTGGTTTTCACATTTCCATTTTCATCAAAATGGGAAAATTCCTCACGCAATTCTCGGAATCGTTCAATAAGAAGATGTATATTATCCTTTACTTGTTGTGTTCTTTTATCGGCAGGGACTTCCATCAATAACTCGTCTAATAAATCATTTACTTGTGTTTCAATGCTAAAACGTTGTAAATGTGGAGGTATTTCTACACGACGAACATAATCTCCTAATTCTTCACCATAAATGATTTCATTTGCGACCGAATACATTTCATGTAATTCATCGCGAACCGTACTATCGGACTTAGCTCCTTCGGGTAAACGGATCACCATTTCTCCATTTTCATTATACTGCATAGATGATGTGGATTCAGCATCTTTTTCTAACATATCTGCAATTTCGTCTTGTTCTTGGTCTCGAATATCGACTAAAGAGGCAATTTTCTCTAGACTCTTGGGTTTTGTTCGTATTGTGATATTCTCAAGAGGGATATGTTTGGGAATGCCCTGATAAGCAAAATCAATGTAAATGACATTCATATCTGGATAGGTGGTAATTTCAATCATATCTTCCTCTAAATTGGTGATTTCACCTGTAATTGATGTATAAGGATCGCCATTAAAATGTAGATCAATCCACGTTTTCGGTAATAATAAATGCTGTCTTGCGTACCCAGGTTCTTCGCTTCGACTTAATAATAGAATTTCTTGGATGCTCTCGTCAGTTAAAATCCCATTTTCGTTCAAGTGAAGTACAGCTGGTTCGAAGGTGCTAATATTATGTATTTCAATATCTTGGTCGTCAATGTAACTAATGAAAAAATTATTTTTATGTAAACTGTCATTTGCCTCGGCACTTATCTGGATAATATCGCCCAACTCCAGAGTAATATCATTCTGCGAGGAATTAAGTGGACTTTCTGATATTTGATCTGACATGTATATAGTATAAATATACATTTCATTTCGATTCTTGAACTCGCATCGAAAATCTATAGTTCAATAAACGAATTAGAGTGTTCTCTTTGAACGAATATATATCTATACCAAAATGGAAAACGCGCAAACATATTTCATTAATAATATTATTATACATCCTAAAATTGCCACGCGTATCTACAAACTGATATCGAATACCTATTATCAAATTTGTAATTACGACAAAGATTATATTTGTTTTGACGAGGCAAAAGACATAACACAATATCGTTCAGTAGTGAAAAGTCATCCGGAAGGACAACTATTATCCTTTTCTCTTCCAAGAAAATCAACCTTGAAAGTGGTTACTCAAAATATACTACATGTACGTCCCCCCCTGTTTATAAATGAATTCATCGAAGGTCCTATGATACAATTGTTTTACGACCATCGCTATTCTTTATGGGAAATAGCGACAAAAAACGCGGTCGGAGGGCATTATCCACTATCTAGTGAGAACCCTACATCAACTACTCGTAAATACGATAGTTATATTCGGACATTATTTTGCAAAGCATTTGCGTCGGACTCGCTTCAAAGAATACCGTGTCTTGATTATTTCTCAAAAAACCATTCCTATCATTTTGTTTTTAAGATGGATATACTACAACTTTATGTGGTAGGTGTTTATGAAATAAAATCTGATGATAATCGTGCTATCTATATACCACCTTCGAAATATACACAGTGGGAATCTTTCCAAAATATTCCTCTCTATTTCCCTACAGTTTACGAGATGCCTAATCACATTGATGAAAATACATTAGAAGAATTTTGCATAGAACATGGTCTTGATGGAGCTGTTATTCATAATACACGGAACGCATCGCATTACGTTTTTAAAAGTCGACGTTTAACAGAAAAGCATGCCACATCTCACATAGATAGTGCCATGTTTTATCGTTTTTTATCCGTAAAACAGGCCAATTTAGAGACACCGTATTTAGAGAAGCACGTAGAACATAAGAAAATGTTTCGAAAGTTTCATACATTATATCATAATACAGTTACATCTATATACGAGCATTATTGTGCGTTTTATATTCGAAAAACGTTGGACTCAATGCCATCAAAATACAAATATTATATTGAAGAACTTCATCGCCGTTATTATTTGTCCTCTTTAGCAAAAAAACAACGGAAATCCATCACAAAACGTTTAGTCTATGATTATTTTGCAACATTGAGTCCATCACAACAGTTATACGCCTGCTTTTACGAGCAAAGAGAGGGGAAACTATGTTTTCCTCTGCCACATCATCCTTCTTCATGAAGAGTTTTAGGGAATTATTGCCCTTATTTTTTCTCATAGTAGAATGAGATACAGATCACTATGCCTTTTTAGCTTAGTGGTAGAGCGTCAGTTTCGTAAACTGAAGGTCGCGAGTTCAATCCTCGCAGAAGGCTTTATTATTTCTCAAACCGCCTCTTTAGCTTAGTGGTAGAGCATCAGTCTTGTAAACTGGAGGTCGTGAGTTCAATTCTCACAGGAGGCTTATTGTTATACATTTACATATATATAACAATTTACTTTACTTATGCTTGCGAATACATGAAAGACAATTTACTTAGTAATTGAATATATTTTATAGTGTGACCTTTGTTTGTATCGCTCATATTACGAATTGGATCACGTAGAGTATCAATAACACGCAACACCTCTCCACTGTTTGCAACCGAATTCAGATCGGTCGAATAATCTTTTTCATAAATAAATGCAATATCTCCATTTTCAATAACCTCTTTATACGGACTGTAAATATGACTTACCCACACTTTTGCAATAATCGTTGGATTGGCCTTTTTAATTGTTTCAAATGATTTTCGAGCAATAGCAATATCCGTATTTTCAGGAAAGATTGCAATCACATCATCCAAAAAGGCAAATAGTTGGGTATTAAATGTTTTCAAAAGTGTCGACTTGTCAGGCATTTAGATAAATGTAATCTGTTCTTTTTATATATATTATTGTATTATATATGAAAGTAGTTCGGTCCACTTTTCTGAATAAATATACCCTAGTTTTTATCCTATTGATTTTAATATGTGTTAGTTATTACTTTCGAGATATACGTGAAGGACTCGCTCCAGGACCCGCTCCAGGACCCGCTTCGCAATATACTAGTTCAAAAGAAAAATGTGGCGAATTTACCATTCAAAATCGTAAAATATCAAATACATTAACCTCCAATACATCAAATATGACATTGCAAGGGATTGACGCACAAATTAAAGAATGTGTCGACTTATATACTGAAATTAATAACAATTTGCCACTGAGTATTAATGATATTAAAGTTGGATCTTTTAGTCAGACTGAAGCCGCCAATAAAAATCCTAGTTTTGAAATTGAGATACAAAAACCGGTTGTTTTGAAACCTAGGACTAGTCCTAGTCCCAGTCCAGGTCCAAGTCCAGGTCCAAGTCCAGGTCCAGGTCCCAGTCCAGGTCCCAGTCCCGGTGTAAGTTACATCCAATCTGAATTAAATGAAACAGAAACAGAAACCGCTCAATTAGAAGCACAACTCAATGCAATACCTCAAGGCGCGCAATACATAATTCATGCAACATTCCCAATCGGTCTTCCAGGTCCTTCTGGACCCCCTGGTTCTTCGGGTCCTCCAGGCCCCACAGGTCAACAAGGAGGTCAAGGTCCACAAGGCCCGCGAGGACAAGGTGGGAGTGTTGCGAGTTTTAACCAAACATTTCGACCTAACTAATTTTCCATGGTATCTTTTATACTATACAATATGTATATATGTATAGTATTTCATTATTCATTTTTATTTTAGTTGGTTTCATTTTCTTCTATATTGCAAACCAATATTCTAAAAATACCATACAGGAAAATATGACAACTGCCAATCAGCAACAAATTATCACACTACTCAAGACAAAGATCGGTGAACTTGAAAATAGAATACCTGCATTTACAATAGGCCAAGTTTATCAAAATGCGACTGATAGTAAAATCGAAATTAATAATGGAGTTAGTGACCCCCGTATCTTAAACGAAGTAATTTTAGACATACATTTAAGACCAGCACCGATCGGTAGTCAAGGTAATACAGGACCGACTGGACCTACTGGTGATGCAGGTGTCACGGGTAAAACCGGTATTCAAGGTTTGGATGGGTATTGGTTTTAAACCGTTGAAATTGTTTTTTTTTTGCCTATAAAATGATTCCTTATTTTATAGAAAACATATGTCTAC
>CERI01284165.1_pt1 | contig 10332 bp, 18 predicted proteins | sample 350261 | NCBI WGS metagenome assembly CERI01 (sample SAMEA2620979, study PRJEB7988) | marine metagenome | isolation source: saline water (ENVO:00002010), including
GTCAATGCCATTACCTTCTGGTGATATAACAAATTTAGTTTCTAATAATTTCCAAAAATAATTATCACCAATATTTCTGTTTTGTATTCCATTATTAGAAAGTGTTTGTTTTATATTTTCTCTATTTATAGATTGTGATGATCTTCTTCTTTTGTCGTTGGTAGCTCTGAATGCACATAATGCAGTATTAGTTGCCTCTTTTTTTTGTGTTTTTAATAAATCGTATATAAGTTTTGGTGTGCAAGTATGACAAATACCAATCGGTTCTGGAATCATAGCATCATCGCCTATTTTATCCGTTCTGTCAGATGAACTATTCATAATAATGTTTTCTATACTGAGAATATCTATATTTCTCCACTGTCTTAGTGTCATAATGAGATTTTTTTGAGAAGCAATTGTAAGATTATCAATCATTAGAATAATAATAGGAATTTAATATAAATATTTTTTAAAATAAATGTAATAAGATGTTATTTGTAAAAGAATAGTATATTTTATGGTAACTTTAGATAATATTCATCAAGAAAAAATTAACATAATTAAAACAAAACGTGAAACTGAGTCTGAATGTCAAAAACAACAAGAATTACAGGAATATTATTTAAAGACAGGAGAAATTTTATTCCAGTATTATGATACTATTGAAAATATAGGAAAGGCGCAACCAGTCAGTAAAATACAGTCAGATGGTATATTGTCTTATTTACATGCCAATAGTGATGATATTGATAATAAAGATGAAAATGAAGATAATAATGAAAGTGAAGATAATTTTGCACGTCCATCTAAATCTCGTGAAGAATTGAGAAGGGAATATCTTAATCAAATTGATGATAATCAAGAACTTAGAAAAAAGACTACAGTAAAATATAATGTAAAGTCAAATATATGTTTGCATTGTAAGACAGAATTATCTCACATACATTCGGAAGGAATAGTAGAATGTAAAAAATGTGGAGTATTATTGACTATTTTAAATGATACAGATAAAGCATCGTACAAAGATCCTCCGAAAGAATCTTGTTATTATTCTTATAGACGTTCCAATCATTTTAATGAATGGATAGCGCAATTTCAAGGAAAAGAAACAACTCAAATTCCACGTAATGTTCTTGCACAAGTGGTGGATGAAATAAAGAAGGAAAGAATAAAAAATCTTAACGAACTAACACAAAAAAAGGTAAGAGCAATATTAAAAAAACTGAAATTAAATAAATATTATGAGCATATTCCTCATATCATTAATCAATTGAATGGTCAGCCTCCTCCATATATGTCGAGGCAAACTGAAGAATTATTACGAATAATGTTTCAGAAAATTCAAGGACCATTCTTAGAATTCTGTCCTAAAAAGAGAAAGAATTTTTTAAGCTATTCTTATGTTCTTCATAAATTTGTTGAGTTATTGGGCATGGATCATCTAAAGCCATTGTTTCCTTTATTAAAAAGCCGTGAGAAACTTCATAGCCAAGATGAAATCTGGAAAAAGATATGTGAAAAAATAGGATGGGAGTTTCATAAATCAATCTAATAATATATTTATAATAAATAATAAAAAGTATTCATAAAAAGTTTAATTATTCAATATCCTCATATTTACAACATAACATAAATGGACAACATAATATATTTATAAATTGTGTCATAAAACTCTCTTTTTTTACAAGTGTATTATTTAGATTATCAACTATTCCATTTGCTTTAATTGGTTCAACGGGTGGCACTGTCATTATAATAATATGAATAATTGTACTTAATTATTATAAAAAAATAAAACAAAATCTTCAAAATTTAAATTGAAAATGAAAGTTGTCGCAAGAAGGAAATAAAGCGTCAAGGAATAATCTCTGAAAAAAATTAAAGTTTTGTAACGTTATAAATATGATTATATAAATGTGAATATACAAAATAAGAAAACATAAATTTGTTGTGTTTTTCTATGGGAAAATATAGTCCATATCTGTGATGACCAGCATGACAATTACTACATAAAGCAACAAAATTTTTAAAAATATTGTTTTTTGAATTATGGTCAATATGATGTATTTCGTGTGGTACATAATGTGAGAATTGTTTATTACACATGAAACATGAATTATTTTGAATTTTAAGTAAAACAGGTCTTGCTTTTCTTGTACTAATATATGTATAATATATATTATTTGAATGATAATTGTGAATTTTAATAGAATTATATGTTTTTGCAATAATAAAACATATTATTGTAAATATTTTCATATTATAACCATTTAAAAAAATGATGTTAGATATAAAATATATAAGATAAGAACGCTAAGAATATTTTGATAGAATGAAGGTATATTTAATAACAAATGATTCTAATACGGTGATAGTTATGAATAAGATGAAGAATATGTCTGAAGTAGATAATAAAGAAAAGTTTTTAAAATTTATACATAAAAAGAATACAAATAAGGGAAAATTAGGGTCAATAAAATTGATTGGTCCAGTAAAAAGTAATAATCTATATCAATGGGTAGTATATTACAGTGAGCCATTAAATAAGAATTTTGCTAAAAGCAACTGGTCTTTATGTTTCAATGATGAAAGTTATAATGTATATAATGGTGCAATAGTACTTTATACAGATAATATTGATGTAAGTGAATATCCCGTTTTATTTAATCTAAAGGATATTAATGATTTAAATCAACTTAATAATTTAAAGAATATCAAAGATAAAACTGAAAAGAAAGAAATTAGTAAATTAAGTTCGAATACAAAAATAAGTAATAAAACTTCTGGTGATGAAAACGGTATGGAGCAAAATAATGTAGAAGAGGATGATGATGATGATGAAGAAATAATATCTAAAATTTATGAAAACAATGAATCTGATAATGACGAAACTGAAATAGTAGATACTATAGATAAATCGAATGATATGAATAAAGTAAAAGCGGTTGAACTAAAAGTTGATTTAGAAAATGTAATAGAAGACAATAAAAATGTACTTATATATGAAAAATATGATTACGAATCTCCTTGTATTCCTATTGAATAAAATATCATTATAATTGTTGCATTGACAGTTCAATTCTTTGTTTAAATAATTTATCTCTTTCTTTTTTTTGCTTTTCTAATATATGATGAGGAATAATTGGTGCAGTTGTGTTTAACATATCATATCTCATTCTAATTTCAGTGCAAAAGACATCGGATTGTATTCTAAATTTTTTGTTTTTAAATAATTCTCCTTCAATAGTTGTTTGAAGTTCTCCATATCTTGCGGAGTGATTAAAGTGCCGTTCTTTTCTTGTGGAAAAACTAAAGAATGAATCAATACCTCCCATAATAGCAACAATAACGAATGATGTCATATTAACATATTTAATCCATGGTTCTTCTGCAAAAACTGTTGAAATAGGTGCCATAACTGCTGGTAATACAATTGCAGGTAATCCCCATTTTTTACGCATGTCTTTATAATAATAACCGGAATCATCATGTAGTTGCTTGCTTAATTTAATATCTTCATTCCATTGTTGAATAAGTTGTTCTCCTCTATATGTCCATGGTTCTTCAATTCTAACAATATCTGATGATTCTTTTTTTTCTTCATTTGTGTTATTAGAATTTGTACTTATGTTCATAATTTCTAATAATTATTTTAACATTATAATATATATAATGGCTAATAGGTACAGCAGACAAAATTATGATATTGATGTATCAAATAATAAAATGTATGATATGACTCGTGATGAATATGATAGTATAAAACTACAAAATGATCTTGATTTTAAAAATAGACATGAAAATGAATTAAAAAAAGCATCTGATGTCGAAGAAATTGATAGTAAATGGATACAGGATAAGGATGCTGTGCGTCAATTAGAAGAAAATATAATGCAACGTCGTCGGAATTATGATACTTATAAGAAATCAATGGAAGTAGAAGAGACTTTATATAGTCGTGAATATAATCACACAATTTTATTATCTGTTGCAAATGCTTTAGCTTTCATAGGGTGTGTAATAGTATGGACATCTGGTAGAAAGTAATTTAAAATATTATGTTTGGACACAGTATCTCCAAACTGTATGTTTTCCGGCACTAAGACTTGGTCTTATAATTTTACATAATTCGCCAGGCCTCAATCCTATAAACATAGCTACTGGGTCTGAGTCTAATATTTTAGGTAAATTATCTAATGTATTAATGTGTAATTCTTCCATAAACTCTTTAATCCATTTGGAATACTCCGATTCTGTATAACGTTCATGTTTTGGAACGCTTTTATGATGTGTAATATTGTACATAAGAGTTCTAATTGGAAATATTTGAATATATATCTTGTACTTTTTAATCAAGGTTCTTAATGCATCTTTAACACTTGGTGTCATAGTATCTAATGTTAGAAATATTAGTGTAAAATCTTTTTTTGTTTTAAAATTCTCTAAAATTTGATTTACTTTTTTTGATAAATTTTTATGATTTGTTCTGGTTGATGTAATATCGTAATGAAGTTCAAGAATGTTTGTTTCATTCTCGACTTTAATTGGTGCAAGACTATTGTTTTCATCCATTGAAATTGGACCAAATGTTTTATAATTTGATACATCAAACCCTCTTAATTCAAGCATTTCGATGATATGTTTTCTGCTAACATTTAGATATGTTGATAATCGACGTGTCCGAGTAGCCATCTTTATTTATAATATAATAATAGATCTTTAATCTACTTTATATACTTATATTTCTATTTTATATTCATTTTTTTATGTTTTACATTTTAATATGGAAAATATTTATCATAACAAAGTGGAAGAATCTTTACAAAAAGCTTTACCTAATATATTATATTATCTAACGACTGGAATAATAACGGGTTCAATCTTAGAAACCATAATGCCTGAATTTAATGAAAAGAAAGACTTTATAGCTTTGTTTTTAGAAATATTTGCACAGATAACAATAGTCGTTTTTATATTTATGTTTTTAAGTTCTAAAGGTGGATTCAGAAACGGTGTTATAGTGTTTATATTTGCTTTAATTGGAAGTCAGCCAACACTATTGCAAAAAATAGTAAGATTAAGAGAATTAGTATTATCAATAAAACCAAGTAAAAAGAAAACAGAAGAATCATTTGAAGATATGGATGAAACAGAAATAAAAAAAAAGATAAATGAAGATGAAAAAAAAGTAAAGAAAGAGTCTGTACCCCCACCTGTTTTAAAAGAGAAGACTGAATTATTACCTGTAGAACAAACTGAAAATGTGTTTTTTTCTGGTGCAACATCAATAGATAATTTGCCTATGAATTAAATACTTAGATTACATAAATTAAAAAGAAAATATTATTGAAATGGCAACAATACTTGATGGTATAAGTGGAAGATTCTGTAATCAAATATTTAGAGGTTGTTGTGTAAGTTTATTGGCTGAGAAAAATAATTTGATGGTTATTTACAAAGGAAAGTATTTTAATGAAATAATAAATATATTGGGATTAAAACTATTTTCTGGTGAAAATACATTTAGTGCAGTGAAAATGGTAAAACAGAGTAATATTTTAAGCTTATTATCTTCCAATGTTAAAATTGAAGCTAAATTGATAGGTATTAATAAACCTTTTTTTCAAAAAGATCATCTTAGCAATATAACATATGAATATATAAGACGTGAAGATATAAAAAGAAATTTAATAAATTCAAATCCATTTAAAAATAGATTTGATAATAATAATGATATTTTTCTTCATATACGATTAAGAGACGTAAAAAAATATAATCCTGGATTAGAATATTTTAAAAAAACTATTAACAAAATATCTAATTATGATAGAATATTTATAGGTACAGATGAACCTATGGATAGAACAATTATACGAAAACTATTATCAGATTATAAAAATATTGAATTATTAGATTTAGATTCAATTCAAACAATTCAGTTCGGATGTACATGCAAGCATTTAGTAGTATCTCATGGCACATATTCGGCAATAGTTTCTTATATGGCTTATTATTCTGATATTTATTATTGTTGTGTTGATAATAATGGTTGGTGTCCTATGGAATTATTCCATAATAAAGGATTTATACCTATAAAACATCCAAATGAAGAAGAATTTAATGAAACCGTCATGCGAAAATGTAAAAAAAAAAATAAAATTAATGGAAATGGAATAATGACACAAGAACAAAGAGAAGAAATAAAAAGAAAATTACAATATAAAATATAAGAATAGCAGCATAGAAAACTATAATAAGAATAAATAAATGAATATTATAATATTATTTTTTTATGCATTTGTAAAATCAAAATCAAATATTATTAATAAGGGACAAAAACAAAATAAATCATATGTAGATGTATATAAAGAAACTTTAAATGCAAATTTGCACGATTATAAAAGATTTAAATACAAAAAATATAATCATACAAGAAAAAATAATCATACAAGAAGTTAAACACCTTTTTTATGAAAAAAAATTGCTTAAGTTCTCACAAAAAGAATTTTGTGTATTATCTTTTTTACAATCATCAAGTATTATATCAAATAGAATACCACAATTTTCAATTTTTTGAAAATTATTTTTGAAATTAAGTTCTATAAGTTCGCATGCTTTTTTTGTATTATTAACATCATTATGTGATAATTTAATAAGATCAGAAAACATTGTGTGACATTTATTCATAATTATTTTTATAATCCAGATTTCATATTAAATGGTATTCCATTCTTACCACTAACTTTTTTCCTATGTTTTGGAGGTACAATATTTTCTCCATTTAATAGTCGTTCCCTGGCTTCCCATGTTTCTTTCCATACCCTTTCTGTATGGTCATAATACTGTCGCAAAAAAATTATAATTGTTTCTTTATTAATATTATTTTTAACATTATTTAATATATTCTGAGTGAATTTATCATCATTTGGACATTGAAATTTTTCTATCCAATAAACAAGTTTTGTTATAATAAAAAGAGTATCTTCAAACTTTATTTCTTTTGGAAATGTATTTTTAATTTCAGTATGTATATTTGTTTTTGATGGACAAAATTTACACAACCCTTCTACAAATTGTTCAAGAAGTTTATTTAAATTGTTAAATATTGGAGGTGTTTCTTCCAAATCTTTTTCAATAATTTGAAATAATTCATTTACTGATACCATATTATAATAATATAAATGATTTATTCTATTGTATTGTAATAAATGCAAATATTTATGTCTATATTTGACAAAATCCAAGTGTATGACTTAGATAAATTTACAACAATAGAACAATTAAAAGATATAATTGATGATAAAGAGTTTATACCAACTAATCTTCAAACACTTTTGTGTAGTTCAAAAATACTACATACGGGTACTATTGAAGATAATAATATTGAAGAATGTTCAGTAATAACACTAACATTTTCATTAATGGGTGGAACAAGATATAAGAAGTCATCATCCCAAATGAGATGGAAGTGGCGTAAAAAAAGAATGAGGCGTCTTCAACGTCAGAGACGTCGTATGCGAAATAGAGCAAAATAAAAAATAAAAAAATGATAGAAACACTAAATTAAGTATAAATAAGACAAAAATACATACAAGTAAAATGGATGAATACTTTGAAATACAATGTACAAATTCTATCGAAAAAATAAAAATATCATTATGTGACCAAGATTATATCTTGGGATTGAAAACGAATTGGTATTATCATTTGACAAAAAAGAATGATTTGCAAGTATCTACTCGAGTTAATAACAATACATTATATCTTCATGACATTATAGTTAGACATTCACGATTGACAAAGCCAAGTCCTAAACATATTGTATATCATAATAATATGGATCCATTAGATAATAGAAGAAGCAACCTTGTTTGGAAAACCAAGGCTGAAATTCGTAAATTAAAAAAATAGTATATATAAATGTTATATGAATATTTGTGTTGTTTTTATAAAGATGAAAAGGATGACGAAATAACTATGGATGATATAATAAAAGCATGTACATTAAATTTAGATAAGACATCTAATGAATTAATAATTTAAGGACTATTAATACAAGTTTTTATGTAACAATCTTTTATTTTTTTACAATACGAATTTTCATTTTTTGATGCATTACATGTTTTTAATAATTCATTTAATAGTTTGTCACAATTTTTAATAATTTTAATAGTATTATCCATATTTAATAATAACATTATAAGAAAATATCATTTAATAAAAATAATGAGTGGATTTTTTGATAATAGTAAATTTGTTGAAATATCAAATAATATTATAGTTAAGTACAATATAACACTATTTACAGTATGTAATGCAGATAAGCGTGACATGAATGTTTATTCACCCGATATATATAATGTAACTTTGTATTATAATAATAATTATATATTTGTAATAATTGGTGAAAATTGTTTTATAGTTCCTAAACTATGTGCTTTAAAATGGAAATATTTTGAGGCAATTATAAACAGATATTCAAATGAAAATCCTGTTGTTATTGATATTACAAACTTATTAATAGATTCTGGTGCATTGGTAAAATTATCATATACTCATTTTGCGAGAGATTTTTGTAGATTTTTATCAGAAACAAGAGCCAAAAATTTATTTTTACGTCCTAATGATTATGAAGGCTGGGTAATATTTCTTAAGTTATTAATACCACCTGAAGGATACTGGGCTGATAGCACACATGAAAGCGTATTTCATTGGCCAGATACAACAACATCTGTATTAGAAGAATTAGATGGTGTAGAATGAATAATATATTATGTATTAATAAATGGAAAAAGTCCATGAATTATTACAACCGATATTAGATGATTCTAATGATTTATCTAAGTATGATACTCTTCAATTAATAAAAGAAAATTTTAGTGAAGAAGATTATAAAGATGTAATAGAAACACTATCAAATTATTATATTACAGCCGAATTTGAAGAAAGATATATTCCATACGATTGGTATTTAGATCAAATGGGTGTAAATTTAAGTTTTCCGCCTTTAAAAAATAGTGGTATATATCCTGATATACGAAAGAAACTGTTTATATTGAAAGGATTAAGTCCTTTATATAATGTTAGTGTTGAATCTAAAAAAATACATTATATAATACTCGGCGATAATATATTTGAAAAATTAGAAGAAATATTTAAAAAGAATCATGATGATGAAAAATTATCAAGAAGAAAAGAATTAAAATATTTGATTAGATTTTATGAAAGTATTAAACAAAATAGAATTGAGGAAGCAAGACAAAGTATGAGTATTTTATCATATTCTTTTGATCTTAATTATGATAGAACTCAAAGTTATCGTGTAATGCCATCAGACGAAAATGATTTTATTTCAAGAAAATTGAAATATGTACAAGATGAGAGTAGAGAATTGAATGAACTGGTCAAAAATTTTCAAGATTTTTGTGATAAACATAGAGCACAAACAAAATATTTAATTATTATACAAAATCCAATATTAAAAGGTATTGTAAGAGAGATAAATGAAGATACTACAAATGATGTTAATATAAAACTTAACTCGACAAATGAAGTGTTAAAATCAGCTGTTTTAAAATTTTCTGACGAACAAATTGAAAAATATTTTGATAATTATGTGGATAATTCTAATAAAACTGAATTAAAAAAGATAATAAAAAAATTGGGATATAGTGATTCAATTACTGGAAAATCAAATGAAGATATTCAATCAAATTTAAAATTATTTTTTAGAAGTTCTTCTAAATTTGATTCTTGTGAAACATTGTCTGAAATAAAAATACCAGCTGATTCTACAGCAATTATTGAATCATATTTATATAAAAAAGCAGGCGGTCGTAAAACCAGAAAAAAATGTGTTACATCAAAATACAAGTCAAAAAAATGTTTAGGATAATCAAAAGGATTTTTATTCCAATATTCTAATTTATCTTTCCAAAACATAATCTTTAATTATATAATAATATATTAATTAATAATGTTTGGTTCTGATTTTGATGACGCTTTACAACAATTTCAAGATGGAGATAGTAGTTTTGATTCAATTTCAGAAAGTAACGAATCTATAACAGATAAAAAATCAATAAAAGACACAGATAAAAATGAAAAATCAAACGAAGATATTGGATTACCACTTTCACGAGGTGAATCTCAAGATACTTTAGATACTATAGAACAAGGTGAAGAATCAAATAAATCAAATAATAATAAAAAATCAATCTTTTTGAAAATACGTGAATTGTTTAAACGTCGTAATATGAATACTAATCCTGTGGATAATGATGTTGAAACTCACGAAGTTCTTGTAAAGGATGAAGATGGTACTTATAAAAAACAAGAAGTGCCAAGAGA
>CERI01117287.1_pt1 | contig 10331 bp, 10 predicted proteins | sample 350261 | NCBI WGS metagenome assembly CERI01 (sample SAMEA2620979, study PRJEB7988) | marine metagenome | isolation source: saline water (ENVO:00002010), including
ATTCTTCTTCGTCCTTTTTTTCGAGATTTTCTAGAAACATCATATCTTCTCGTGCCTCTGTGTCTTGCGTATCCATCATGTCTTCAACTTCATTGGCATAATCTTTATAGGTAATATACGTAAATACACCTGCTACCACGGTAACCATGCCGACAACTGCATAAGGAACACCATTTACACCATTATATACAGCACTATCTAAAAAGGAATTATTCAAAAAGGTATTATTGATGTTCTGAATAAACTTTGATATAGAACTTTGTTTACCGGTTACTGTATTTGTATTACTCATTATATATACAAATCATATAATAAGAAATCATTTGGTTTTCGCATATCCAATAACAGCACATCCAATACGTTTTCCCGCATTACCGGTTTTGAGACTTTCTTTGTTGCCTCCACGCCCACAATCATCTTCGTCGGCGTGAATAATGAGTCCGCGTCCCAAAATATTGTATTTTTGTCCGCGTAACTGAATCATGTCGTCATAAAATCGGTATTGAGCGACACCGTGTCCGTCGCTTTCTAAATTTCCTAAATCGCCTACATGGCGATGTTTTGAGCCCGGACATCCATGGATGCTGTTGGTGGGATTAAAGTGCGCGCACATACTCTCACATTTTTCGCTCATATCGCCACATTCATGGACGTGAAATCCGTGTTTTGCATTTTTCTTTAGACCACTCACATTGACATCGACGGCTATTCGGCCATCTATTTCCGTGAAATAAACGATGCCTTTGATTTTTCCTTCAAATACCGCTATGGCTTTGATTGATTGTTCGTTTTTCTTCATTGTTTTCCAGTAAACTATACATACCAGACATAATATTATAACCATTTGAGTTGCATTCAGACCGATCATATAATTATATATCATAAATATATATCATGTATTCAGCGGGCTACTTGAAAGATGCGTTTGCGGTTATTGCCTTTATTATCGCCTTTTTCTTTGTGACAAAAATTCGCGATTTGAATAAAATCCGTCCATTTATTTTGGTTTGTCTTGGCTTAGCTATCATTGCGGATGGTGTATTTACCATTTTCCCCGAAATCAATGGTTCTATTGGTTATAATACGGCATCTTATTTAGTGATTGCAGCTATGGCGGTTTATTTGTTCTTATGTACTCACTTGCTTCGATTTATTTAGATTGTGTAAATGATAATATTTCAGTATAATATTATCATTAGTCCATATATAGAGATTTATGGAGTTGAGTCGCTATTTGGTAAGTGAAAGAATCGATGTTGTCCTACAATCCATTGTTGAGGAAATCGCAAAATGCGGGATTGACATTGGTGAGGTAGTAGAGCGTGCCGCACTAAACGATTTGCATGGAACTGTGGAATCATCTGCCGAAAATAGTTCAGGAGACGTTCAGAAGAAATTGGATGTTTTGACGAATGACATGATGATAAAGGCGTTGGATGACACAGGTAATTGCAGTATATTATTGTCTGAAGAAGACGATTTTGCGGTAGAGGTAGGTGAATCGGGAAAAGATAAATATATGGTGGCATTTGATCCACTGGACGGTTCTTCTAATATCGACTGTAATTGTTGTGTTGGAACCATTTTTTCGATTTACGAAGACCAAGATTCATCATTGACATTGGACGAACGTATACGAAAACCCGGATCCGATATTGTTTGTGCCGGATATATTTTGTACGGGCCTGCGACCGAATTGGTCGTTTCTTTTACGGGAAAAGGTGTCAATAAATTCACATTAGATTCAAAATCCGGCATATATATCCACACGGGAAATATGGATATGCGGTCCAAAACTAAGCGAATTTATTGCATTAATGAGGGGAATTCACATGTGTGGTTTGATGATATGAAGGAATATATTAAACCATATCGCAACCCAGAAAATAAATACACGCAGCGGTACATAGGGTCGATGGTAGCGGACGTCCATCGTACACTTTTGTATGGAGGTATGTTTTGCTATCCCGCAGATGAGCGAAACCTGGATGGAAAGCTGCGTTTGTTATATGAATGCTTTCCCATGGCAAAAATAATGGAGGAAGCGGGAGGACGTGCTATCATGGGAAAAATGAATACAGGACGTATCTTAGACATCATTCCTCAAAAGTTACATCAACGAGTTCCTGTTTTGTTGGGCTCTATGGTGGAAATTGCGAAATACGAGGATGCATTAAAATCCGTGTTGAAAGGTAACTAAATCTTCAATGTGTATAAACATATACGTACGTATGTATATGTTTATGGTAAATTTATGTGCGTTCATTTATGCCCTTAATGAATAACAGTTGCCTCGCGTGGTCTTGAAGTCTGGTTCAAATAATTCAAATGGTCGTTTGCACTATTGTGTTTCTCGTACCAGGACTTAATAACGTCTTCTGACAGTGTTGATTTCATGTGTCGCTCATATTGTTCCGGACTGTCATAAAACAGAGTATAGGGAGATCCCTTTACCGTGGTAATTGTGACTTTGAAGAACAAATCTTCCCACACACTTCCCACAGCGAATTTGGTGGTTCCCAAATAATCAACCTCGAATGAACCTAAGACCGCATTTCTAATCGGCGAACCAGGTATGTTAACAGTATAATAACCATCAATACGTTTTTCCTTCCAGCGTTTATTTGCTCTTCGGATACAAATCATTCCAGGTATTTCTCCCGTAAATTTTTCACGATTGCGACGTCCGTTTTTCTTGCGTGAATTTGTCGTCGAAACAGATATGTGACTTATATTGTCGTTATTTTCATAATCACTATCGGAATCGGATAGTGCTCGGTTCGAATATTCTTCATATTGGTCCATGTAAGACGGATTAGGAGAGTTCATTGAGTTAAGTGTATGTAAAGTTGTTTAGCGAAAGTGTCTGAAGACGAGTGCTATTTGTATTATATATATAATCGACCTCTTTAAATCGATTTATAAATAGTAACAATGGGATGTATGTGTTCTCTAAAGATATAAAATACCTCTCAATTCTGTATAGAGATGTCCGATTTATTTATTCAAAATCAAAAAAATAGAGATCGTATGGAGAAAATCGCGTTTCCAGGGCCTAGAACGACCGGAGAAGCAATAAAAATCAAACAACCCATTGACCGTTCCTTTTCATCTATTTCAGACAAGGAGGAGGGAATCGAATTGCGCGAATCGGTCGATGCATCTAGTTCCAAGTATTCTTTTTTTGACAATGTAGACCAATTGATTAACGTATTTCAAGAGTGTGGCGAAGATATAACCAAGAAATTTACCCTTTATTTGTGTGGATATTCATTGAACTTGGAAAATGCGTTCCCTTTTCTTCAATACATGATGTTTTTAGAAGATGGTACCTGGAATTTTCCGAATATCCCCTTTCTTTGTGCAACGAATATCCAAGAAGACGAAAGGGGTGAAAAGGCGCCATTAGACGTTTATTTCGAAAATCTTTGTGGAATGCATTTACTTAATTACGTTGAACCGATTGATGGTGAAAAGAATCCCATGGAATCCATGTTTAAAGGATATGTCAAAAGTTCTACTTTAGACGATACGCTCTTTGTGTTTTTCGATTTGACGAATTTTGCTATTCAGAAAACAAAGGAAAAACGTATCATGTGGGTCACTGTTGATGAACTATTAAATGCACGACAATGTCTTGGATTTGAAATACAGAAGCACTGTCCGTCCATCTTTTTCCAAGAACCCGCCTTGTATAACATTTACAATGAACGCAATGAAATAATTACTATACCGAGTACCTTGTATCTTTGTCAATGGAAAGACGGTACATTTGCCAATGTATATAATGAGTTTGAAGAAGATGAAAAGGACAATTATGGATATGAGAGTATTGTCGATGAACGAATCAATCATCCAGTTTTAGGCAATTTCTTCTTTTTCTCATTGCGACCCTTGGAATATCAGGGTTCAGTGACGCGACTTCGTCGCTTTGTAGGTGATATACGTGAACCCGGATATATTATACAGTCTATTTCCAATATAGCAATCCAAGATTCAGAAAGAAAATATACTCTGAGTGACGTGATTCCGTCGGTAGTTTCTTATTTTTCACATGACGAATCATCTACTTCGAAAGACGTCCAACAAAAGGGTGGAGCGGAAACTGATGACAGTTTAGAAGAATCGGATGAAAAAGACGTGAATCCTCCTAAACCGGAAACTGAAGTCTTGGAAAATTCACATAAAACTATCGAGGAGGAGGAAAAGGAGTTGATGAACCTAGATGCTTCATGTATATATTTCCATATTTTTGAGAACAAATCCAAGACACCATTTTGGTGTATAAAATCAAGCGACGATTTTGTCGAAATATAGTATAGATAATGGAATCATTAAACCCCCTTCAAAAGGCCCTTGGAAAGGTTGCTAATTATGGTTCAAAAAAACTGACAACTGCAAATTTAACTGTTAGTACATATACGAGTCCAATTACGAAGTTTGTCGAATTTTTTTCGGGAAAATATACTGGTGCCGTTTTCTCGATAATAATAATTTTATTATTTTCCTTACTTTTTCGTAATATTGTACGGAGCGAAGACACCACAGCTACGAGTAAATCCAAGTTTTTAGTGAATAGTGTAAAAACATGGTTTTCATTGTTAATTATTCTGATAATATTGCATATACTTCGTTAAATATTTAACGTTATCAATACTTCGTTAAATATTATACATTATCCAATGCACTACCTACTATAAATTTTTCTATAAAGATAGAATCTTCTTGCTCTGCGAAATGTTCTCTAATTTCATCGGCAATTGGTTCACGTCCGTTGGCATTCGTAAACATTTTCACATAAGCCGTAATTTTGTCTAATGCATATTTTTCTTTATGTTCGGTTTCAATTATCTGCATTTCTTTCTTTTCCATTTCATAAACAGCTTGTTTTTCCATTTCCGCTTCTTTTTGCATGATTTCATGTTCTTTTTGTTTCAATTCATCCTGTAATTTAAATAAATCCCGTTCAAATTTCTCTTCAAATTCGGTTGGTTCATTCTCATCCACCTCAAATGCTTTGTACCAATGATGACGATTTTCTTCTGCAGAAATAATGATATCACATATATCTGGACGTTTCAACAATTCAAAGTGTTTCTTCTTCTTGGGATCTGTTTGATTTTCAACGGAAAATGTTTTGGTAAATTGTGCGATCACTTCATCCGGAATGGAAGGCGATGTTTCCATTAAGCGATCGTATTCATCGCGATTAAATTTCAAGAATATGCCAGCATCAGGACGTTCGTCCGGTGCTTTTGCAATTTCAATGCGAATATTACGTGCGAATTTGTCCCAGGCAATACTAGCAACGCGATGAGCTTCATTCAATTCAGATATTTTTAAAAATTGCTGTAATGTTGCTAAAATACCAATAGCGATATTAACACTACCAATAATAGCGGGTGCATAAGCCTTCATATTGTCGGGGAGATTTTGTTGAGCGAAAGATGCGGTACCTGTAATTGTTGATAATACAATTGCCGGAATCGTATAATAAGCATGCAAAGTAGAATATTTTGCATGAGCCCGTCGATTTAACCATTTATAACACTGTGCTATATCACACCATTCAACCAATATTTTTTCATTTTCAGGAGACCATTCAACCCTTTTCTTTTTGGGCACCATTGTTGATGAACTTGCATAAATTCGGTCACTTCCAATCGATGTGGGCGTAGCTAGATTTTCCATCTTCTATGATATGTTATAAGAAGTTATTCTTTGTCATCATTCGACGTACCTATTTCATTATCAGATATTTCAGTATTTACTACCATTTGAATATTTTCACTGCCATCATCGGGCAATTTTGGTGAATTATCGTTTATTTCCACCGTATTATCAAGAGAAGATACAGACACACCTCCAACTGTATCATTATCAGAGTCAACGTCAATCGATACGCTAGTATTTTCATCGACTTTAGTCTTTTCTAATCGTGCTTCCAAAATCACTAAGGTATCCTCTAATTCTTTTTGCTTATCATTTTCAACTTCTTGTAGATGCTGTGTTATAGTTGTCGGGTCATTTGAACTAGTATTTTGTAACTGACTATGATTACATAATATATCTTCTTCAATCTCCCTTTGAAACAATTGTACGCGCGTGTATAATTTTTCTAAAAATCCGGTTTGTGATTTATGAAAAAAAGTGAGATAGTTTACGTAAAGTAACAATTGCTCTCTTAATAAAGTATTTTCATAGGAAAGTGTTTGCATAAAATTTCCTATAGACATACCAGCGGTAGTAAATTCGCTATAGCTGGCAATTTTTTGTTCTTTTTTTAAGAAATGGACGTATACATGAGTTAAAATTCGTAAAATATCATTGTGTAATTTGCCGATATCTTCCGTTTGATATTCATGAAACGGATCTAAATCCTTATAAGGGGTGTATTTTTTGAATTCAGTTAACATCTTTTGAACCTCACTATCATGTGGAGATAATTCAATCAAAATTAAATGATATAGTTTGTAGTAGTCCCCATAAATGCGATTGTTAATCATTGTAATGGAACGTTGAATATTATCCAATTCAACAGAAAGTGTTTTATATTGAAAAAAAAAAGAGTCAAGACAGAATAAAAAAATCTTTTTATTGTTTTGTTTCACTAATGTTCCATATAAATCTTTTAATTCAAACAATTTGGTTTGCATGGTTGCGCGAGAAGTGATTATTTGATTTTGCATTTTCACTATATTTTGAAATCCTGATTCAAAAGTTTCTATCTGAAAAAGATGGATAGTTGTCATTGATATATTTTTGTTGTATTTTCTGAAATACAAAAAAAATAGTTGACCGAAGCCAATTATTTTTTTATAGAGGAACTCATTATTGAGTTGAAATGTAATCAATTTATACCAGGATAACCTGCATGAGACGGTGAACGCGAATCAAATCACGTTCAATATCATCATAATCATCCGCAATTTCTTGCTTTGCTTCGAGAGATGCGAAATAGGATTTTCTTTGAACTGAAATCTCATATGCTTCGCGAACAGTCTCTTCTGTCATGAAACGCAAACATTCGGGTGATTCCGGAATATCAGCTAGAGCCAATTTTGACTCTGGTTCATGTAACCATTTGGGTAATGGAGGAATATCACTTAGAGCGAATTTTGAGTCCGGTTCATGTAACCATTCCGGAACTTCTTCATCACAGTCAGTCTCCTCCTCTTTTTCTTCATCACAGTCAGCCTTCTCCTCTTCACTATCGCTTTCGGGGACCGTTATGCGTAACAGAGAAAACCCCTTATCCATACGTTCTTCCATCGATAGATATGGTTTAAGCGTCCAGTATTTACTACTGTCGTTATCGTGAATGATATGGGTATTTTTCTGTTGTTTGACGTTTTCTAGAAAACGTTTTCCTTGAAACGAATCTAAAGGTTGCACCACGACGAACGCATAGCTATGGTTGAGAGAAGATAAACTTCCATTTTTATTTTTTTCTTTTTTCTCGTGCATGTCAATTCTTACCACATTGCATAAACCGTGTTCGCGCAATGCGGTGCGAACCATCTTCTCGGAATACTCCTCGTGGATAAAGGGAATGAAAATCTTGAAACTTGTACTCATTTTGTATGAAAGGTGTTTGTCATAGAAAGAAAAAAACCTTTCAATTTTGTTGTAAAGGTGAACGAACCAAAATAGATTTTTATCTAAAGAATGTCTAGATCCTTCAATTTCCAATATTCGCATCCTCCATTCGGCATTGGGCGTTTAACAATAAACGGAATCTTCTTCTCCTCGAATTCCTTAAGAGCAATCAAATATCCATCAATTACTTCAGGTTCCACCTCAACCAACGCTTTTGCACCAGCATTCAATTGTTTTGTGCGTTCTCCTAAAATGCGCGCTCGCTCGTATTTCGTCACAAATGGCAATGTTGTATGCAACGGGTCCATTATGATACCCTTTTCATTTTTTACTATGCGGGTATAGGCTTGAATATCATCGTTACTGTGAATAATAAGTTCAGGGTGATACTCATTCACAATGTCTTTGCGAAGTTGTTCGTCGAATTTTTGTAAATATTGTTCGTCATCACTGTCATCCTCGTCTTCTTCTTCATTGAAATATTCATCTGCCATATCCATTTCACCTCTTAAAAGAGATTCGTCGATATTTTGAGAAGAAGATATGCCAAACTCATCTTCACTTAGATCTTCTTCATCCTCTTCCTCCTCTTCTTCGTCGGAATTATCATTATCTACATCGTCGACGACCTGTCTTTTTACTCCATCTTCCTCCATATATTCATCAAGTTCGCTATTTTCAGCGTCACTTTCTTCTTGGTTTAAGCTTGACATCGTATAATGTAACTTGGGATATTCCTTCTAAATCTTTTGCACTACACAATCAATTTTATATTGATTCGTTACACTATTGAGAATTTAATTAGATTCATCCGTTTTCCATACAGTATCACACGTAGAACACATGTAAAGATATTTCATATTCTCTTCATCATATCGAATATACAACACCTCCGTTTTTTTTGACTTTTCCGTATTCGTTTTACATGCCTCATTCGGACATTGCATATTATACAAACGTGGTAAGGTAGGATCCAATTTTGTGTACTCATTGATAATATGGTTGTATTTCTGTGCCCCCTTTTTCAATTGTGTATTCAATACACAAACATTTTCACTCGCAAGAGTTTCGTCAACGTGTCCGCAATTACGACAATAATAAGACAATTCGTTATGATTTTTCTCATTAATGCTAATATAGTACATGTTATCGCAATTCACACAAAACTTCATAGTTTCCTTTATAAAAGACTGATATATTCCTTTTATGTAGTTTATCTTCAATTTTGTTGCACTTCCAAATTCCCATTGACTAAATGGTTTTCGCGCGATTATGTTTTATATGGTTAGCATACATGCAGTCAATCGGAAATTATGCGTTCATAAATGCTTCAACAAAATTGATTTATCCAAACGTATTAAATATAGACATATACTATCTATATCATGGAAGGAACCACCAATACACCGCCAAATGTCCCTGAAAACACAGTTGTCACAGAGGACCAAGGCAGTAGTAAGAAAAAAAAGTATTCTAATGTAAACGAATTCTTGTATGAGTATCGTTTCTCGAAAAAAAATGACACTTCGGGAACGAAACAATCCACGCATACTCGAATCGGTGATGATTCTGCCAATATCCACGGTGGTTCCTATCACATTCCTGATGAAGACTACGAAACATTCATGAAATTATATTTTAATAGTGTTGTCAAGAAAAACAAGGTCGAACATTTGACCGAAAAACAACTGACAACCGACCAAAGTCCAATTGCGGTTGACATTGATCTCCATTTTGCGTATGATGTAGAAGAGCGTTTGTACGAACAAGGACATTTGGACGATTTGGTCGATCTCTATTTAGGAGAATTGAAAAAGTCCTTCCAATTTGAGGAAGAATCCAAATTCAATATTTTCTTGTTCGAAAAGACAAAGGTAAACCGAGTGAATGAAAAACAGATTACGAAAGACGGCATTCATATGATTATTGGTCTGCAAATGAGCCGTCAAGGACAGAAGATTTTGCGAAAAAAAGTGTTAGCGGAAATCGAAGATACATGGACGGATTTACCGATTGTAAATACGTGGAATGATGTTCTAGACGAGGGCATTACAAATGGATATACCAATTGGCAATTGTATGGTTCCTCCAAACCGCATCATGAGGCATATGCCTTGACCCAAGTCTACGAGATTACCTATGATCCGGCGGATGGTGAATTAGAAAACAATCGCGGAAACCCGGCTGATTTCCTGAACGTCAAGGATTTCATGCAATTGTCTGTGCGATATCCTTCTCATCCATCTTACTTTTATACAACTGCCTTTTCCGATGAAATTGCGCGCCAAACAGCTGCGAATGGTGACAGTCAGGGGGGGCGCCGAACACCACCAATTCAACATGACGGATTGGAGTTGAAATCGGTTGAAATGGCTTCTCCAAGTGAAATTTCAAGGATTCGCAATCGCGAAGAATTGAATATACATGTAGAGCGATTTTTGGAAGCGACCAGTCATATGCGGGATTATCCTCTGCGTGAATTGTATGAAAATGTCATGGTACTGCCCGAAAGTTATTATGGAACTGGGTCTTATGCGAAATGGATTCGCGTTGGGTGGGCTCTCAAAAATACGTCGAATAAGTTATTGATCGTATGGATTGCGTTCAGTGCGCGTGCACCCAACTTCGATTTCACAACAATCCCCGATTTATGTATCCAATGGGAGACATTTGATATCAAGACTGCGGGCGTTTCCAATAGATCCATTCACTTTTGGGCGATGACTGACAAT
>CERI01020638.1_pt1 | contig 10326 bp, 8 predicted proteins | sample 350261 | NCBI WGS metagenome assembly CERI01 (sample SAMEA2620979, study PRJEB7988) | marine metagenome | isolation source: saline water (ENVO:00002010), including
ATTACCTTGTATTAAATTATCACCTCTAATAATTGATGAACCTTCAACAATTTGATTACGATTTAAATATATATCTTGGTTAACAACTAATGTACCATTTATATTATAATCACCATTTGCTGTTTGATTACCGCTAACAGTTAATTCACCATCAATAATACAATTACCAATTATATCTAAAGCAACGGTAGGAGTTTTATTAATACCCAAATTAGCATTTTTATCAATAATTAAAAAATTTTGCGGTAATATTGGATTATTTTGATATATTATATCACCGGGTAAAAAATCTCCCACAGAACTACCAATATTTAATATACCAGCCCAATCACCATGAGAAAAATCATTACTATTAGTAGACCAAATTTTGATATCAATATATTGTTTTGTTCTTAATAAAAAAACAGTAATAACTTGATTATTAGTATTATTAGTATTCCATGTCATTTCAAATTTATTAAAACTGAAATACATACCAATTAAATTACCTTCATTATCACCAATATTATTAGGATCTGTTAAATGATTTGTGGTAAGAATTGTAATATACGGATCTGAATTTAAAGGTTCATTACTACTTTCAAAAATATTATATTGATTATTACCATTATTAATTAAAAGCGAAGGATTATTATTAGATGTATTAAATATTTCAAGATTATGAACTTGAATATTACTTGTAACAATAATATTAGATGTTGTAATTGTTTTTGTAACTAATAAATCACCATCAATATCCATATTAGCGGGTGCGATCTCTCCATTTGCATTAGTAGTTTTAGTTCCAACTTTACCATCATTACTTAATGTCATAACAGCTTTACCACCATTTGCACTAATAAGTGTCAAAGCACCTCCCTCAATTCCAGGAGGAGCAAGTAGTTCAGCATTAGGATCAATTGGATTAATTGAAGTAAGTGCTATCCCACCAGTAGTTACATTAGAACCCATAGATATATTACCCAAAACCATTGTATTACCGGATAACCATATGTCCTTCCATCTATTTGTTTCAGACCCTAATGAAAGTATTTCATTACCCCATGGGATAACATCTCTATTTAACTGTATATTACTATTATTAAATTGAGCCAATTTTTTTTTACCATAATGATCGATTGCGATATATGGTTCATGATGTTCGTTATTACTGTTGATATTAATTAATTCTGCGCCATATATTGCACCAGAATTTGAATTATTCCAGTTATATAAATTACAATTATTAGCCTGCAAATATATTCCAATATCTTTTTCTGTAGAAGCCATACTGGTAGCAATTGCATAATTAGAACTCTTTAACGAGAGTTTAATTCTTTCGTCATTTATAGAAGACATTACTCTAATTGAATAATTTATTTTATTTATTATAAAATAATTAAAAAAGAAGTTAAAAATTAACGTATAGGACATGCGCCACTAGAACATTCCATACTAGTATCAGGTAAATCATCTAATTTAATATTACCACTTCTAATTGGTTTAACTGTTTTAATTAATTCGTCATACATTTCTTTAGAAATTTCTTCAAATGGTGCTTGTACGAAGCCGTGATCGTTATGTAATAAGAAAGAGCATGTTTTTACACAATTTGTATAATTATTAGAAAGCCATTCTTTAATATTATCTAATTCGTGTAATCTATAATAAATAGTACAAGATACAGAATTATCACTCCAATATGTTTGCAGTTCTTTAACTACTTCTAATTGATCGATGGCAGACATATCTTTTGCAAATACAGAATTTGGAGGATAACAACATGGGAATTCTACAACAATAGTTTTTTTATCATCCGTACCATCAAAATTTTTCTGATATTCAGTTTTATAACCATTTTTTTTACACATTTGAATTAAACTATTATCAGATGCAATTCTAATTCTTCTAATAAAATATTGATAAATAGCTGGATGACAACCAGAAGTAACACCTGCTAGTAATGATAATGTACCACTAGGTTTAATAGTAGTAAGTTTAATAGATTTTGGTATATTTAATTTATTAGAATATTCAATATCATATTCTCTAATATATTCATATAAAGGATCAAGCCATGATTTTTGTTCTTTAGATGATTGCATATATCCGGTAATTCCTATTCCAATTCTACTATTTTTATGAATAATATCATTAGTACTATTATGATGACATTTTAGTAATAAAGAATGTTTGCAAATTCTATAAATAATAGTAACAATTTCTTTTAATTCTTCATATGATGAAACATTTGATAAATAAATTTCAGATAAGCAACAAGTTTCATAATTATTAAGTGAAATTTCACAACAAGGATTATAACCTTCGACATCTGGATCTTTATATATTTCTCCATTTTTAAGTCTACCAAGTTTACGAGATAATTCTAAATTAATTAGTCCATATGGTTCGCTAGTACCATTATATCCTTCCCAAAATTCATCAGGCAATTTTGAAGTATCAGAACAAACAACTGAATTATTAGACATACATCTCCAATTAGGAATATTGCCAGATCCCCAATCTTTAGCTTTAAGATAAGGAATATCATCGTAATCACCTAAACTAACAAGTGCAGAACGTCTAACATTACCAGCAACAACAATTGTAGCAATAATATTAATAATATCTAAACAATCAACAGATGTAAGTTTTAATCCTTTTCTTTTTTGTAAAATAATTTGAATATTAGCTAAACCTTTAACTAAATCTTCAGGACCAGAAGCAGTTCCACCAAAACCTTTAATTTTACTTCCAGCGGTTCTAATTAAAATTGTAGAATAAGTAAATGATTTACCTTTATAAAAATATGCTTCTAATATTTTTTCAAGTAAATATACCCAACCTTCTCTTGAATCTGGAATAATAAAATCAGCATCTTTAGTATCTTTTCTAACAATATTAATATCATTATTAACAAGAACCGGTAATTTATCAATATATTTTTTTTGAATATTAAAACCAACACCTGTACCCAACATTAATACATCAAAAATCCATAAAAATGGTTTAATTGGTTCATCAATTTTAACAAAAGCACAATTTTGTAAACTCATTGTACCTAAATTATTAACTGTTTCAGTGCCTAATTGCCATAAAAATCTACCAGCAACAGAACATTTTAAAGACATTAAATAATAATAGGCTTTTTTTAATTCCTCATTTGTGAAATTAATATTTAATTGTTTTTGCGATGCATCTAAAACTCTTAAAATACTATCTCTAAATTCTTCTGTTTCATTTGTATTTTCATTTTTAATCCGAGCATATGTTCTTTTATATGTAATATAACCTAACATACCCCATGGTGTTTCTACATTATCAGGAATTTTTGTAATATAACTTTCATTTACTCTATCGTCATTTCTTTGTTTTCTATATTCAATATAATGTTTTGCCGTATCATAATAAGTTTCTTTCATTAAAGTTTTTTCAACAATATCTTGAATTTTTTCAATATTAATGGATTCAGATTTATCATATCTAATCATAATTTCTGTATTAATTATATTAAATAAAGATTTTATATCGTTGGATTCTGTATTAGAATTTTTAAATGCTAATTTTAATGCATTTTCTATTTTTGAAATATCATATTCTGTTATAGTACCGTCTCTTTTAATAACTTTCATTTAAATATTATATTTATTATTTTTTTAAATAATTTTATTTATTCATAGCATAATTAACTTCTTTGAAAAAATTATCATTATTATGGTTTATCATATATCTTATTAAACCTGGTTCTCCTTCATATATTGAATCTTTTTTATTATATTCATAAAATTTATCACATTTACAAGGTAATTCTTTATTTGTTACATCATTTTCATTAGTTCTTAATAATCTAATAGGAATATTTGTAAAACTATTAGAATATTCTCCGCTTTTACAACTACATTTTATACTTTCACTTTTATTATTAAAATCATAATCAATATTAAATAAATTATCGCCTGATTTATCTTTAACATTTATTGTAAAAATACCATTTAATTTATCAAATAAATCTTTTTGTTTTCTACATCTTGAATTATTTTCAACTTTTTTATTAATAGTATCCCAATATATAATTACACTTATTATTAATACTAATATTATAAATAATATATTTAATAAAATTTCATATATATTCCAACCAGTAGTTAATATATTAAAAAAACTATTATCAATTTTATTTACCATTATATTAATATCATTTAATGCATATGGCAAATTAGAAGACATTTAATATTATTATTCTTTATATATGTAAATTTTTTATTTTTATTTATTCTTCCATTATTTATTCTTCTTCTTCTTCTTCATCTCTATATTTTTTTTCCATCTCTTGGCCTTCATTTCCATTTTCTTCATATTTTTCTTTATTATCTTCAATATTTTCATTTCTATTTGCGTTTGTATCAGAAATCAAATCATTTATATCATCTAAAACATCTAATTTTGTGGCAAATGTATAAAATTCTTCAATTAATTTATTTGTTCTTTTTCTTTTGGTATAATTTTGAAAAGTTTCTAATACCTTCTTTGATTTAAATTTTTTTTCTTTTGTATTAGAAATATTTTCTTTAATTTTTTTCTTACTTATAATTTCGCGATCAGACAATGTTTTAAATGCATTTAATGCTTCTCGTATTTCTTTTTCACTTTTATTACCACAATTTTTAACATTTTTTTTACATGTAACAACAACCCAATCCTCTATTAAATTCCATATTGCTTGAGTATTACAAAATAATGGGCCACCCGAAATAAAACAACCAAAAAATGAATCTAACCAACGAAAAGGCGGTCCTGAACCTTTAAATATACCTATTGCATCCCATACCCATTTTGCAGGCCACCATCCAAATGCTTTCTTAAAAAAATATAATAATACTACAATCCCTCCTAAACCGATAAAACCCCACCATGAAAACATCATTAAATATCTATGAACCCAATTAAAATATATACTCAAAGGTTTCCAAATTATTCTACCTGGAAAGTGCAAAGCCAACTTATTACCACTTAATGTATTTGCATATAAAAGTAACCACCATATTCCCCATATTATTATACCACCAAATAAAAAAAAAGCAAAAAATGTATGTAAATAATATATTATTTGAAATGGATTCCCTTCTGATGACATTCTTAAAAAATTCCCAAAAAAAGTATCTTTTATATTGTTACCTTTTTTATTATTTTTGCACTTTTTAAATTCTTTTGCATACATTTTATCTACCATACACATAAGTTCGCCTTCGGGATTATTGCAATTATATAATTTTTTAAATTTATCATCACATTCTTTTTTTAATTTTAAACACGCATTTTTATTATCATTTAATTTATCTTTTATAAACTTATCAGCATTACTTGCAAAATTCCCCAATAATTTTTTTTTTGCTATTTCACAATCCTCAGGACAATTAAGTCTTTGTAATTCTTTTAAATTTTGTTCTACACAAAAATGTACTCCTCGTTTTTTATATTCTTTTAGAAATTCTTTTCTTGCTTCTTCTTCATTTTTAAATACATTTATTTTATCTTCTTTACATTTTTTCATAGCTTCTTCATTATCATAATTTTCATCCATACATAATTGATAATTGTGTTGTGCTAATCTTTCATTAGTATGAGTATGGTTAGGATATATACTATGATTTATTAAATTCTTTCTAAAGCGCAAATTAATAAATCCTTCACGAGTTTTATTTTTTCGCATTCCATTATAATTCCTCAACATTTTTTAATAATCCATCATGTGTTATTTCAACATTAATTATTTTTAAATCAGATACTAAATTATCATTATTTTTATAATTAAATGCATATTTTTCATATAATTTAATTAATTCACAATAAATATTATCGTCAACGATTTCTAATTTATCATATATATTATCAAATTCCTTATAAAAATTATTAATATTAAGTACCATATTATCGTTATTTTAAATGCTTAACGAATAAATCATTTTTTTTATTTTAATTATAAAAATATATAAAACATATATAACACATATATTATATTTAATGAAAATTAAATCACCTGCTTTTTTTGGAAAAAAAGCAAGTGATTTTAATTTATATCATACAGAAATTGGCGAAGATAAATTAGAATGGTGTGTTATAATTAAAAATAATAGATATGTATGGATAAGAAAAACAGAAGATATAGAAATAATACAAAAAGAATTACAAAATAATAATTCTTCTTTTATAAATGATACAATAGATATTAAAAATGAAAAAAAATTAAAAACAAAGAAAAAACATACTTTATATAACGAATATTTAGAAAAAAAAATGAAAGAATTAAAAGAAAGTACTATTGAAATAACACCTAAAAATTTATTTTCTTTGGCGGTAAGTGAATGGCATATTATAAAAAATAATAAAGTAGAATTAAATAATTATTTATATAAAAAAAATGATTAACATATTTAAAAACGAATTATATATATTATATAATTTATGTATAATATACTATTAAATTATAATAAAAATATTATTTTAATAGATAGTAGTTATTATGTTTTTTATAGATTTTTTGCTACATATAAATGGTATTCTATGCAAAAAAAATTAGATTCTTTTAAAGAAAATGAATTTTCAGCATCATTTATTAAACATATGCAATCTGATATTAAAAAAATAATAAAAAAATGGAAAACAGAACTTAATAATATAATTTTTTGCGCCGATTGTCCAAGATCAAAAATATGGAGAAATGAAATTTATAAAGATTATAAAATAACAAGACAACAAAATCAAAATTTCGATCAAAAAATTTTTAATGTATTTAATAAATATATTAGTGATAATAATATTAATACTGTAAATATTCCAAGATTAGAAGCAGATGATGTAATATATTTAATTCATAAAAAAATATTAAATGTATCAAAAAAAATAATTATTATTACAAATGATAATGATTACTTACAATTAATATGTGAAAAAACAGAAATTATTAATATGCAATTTAAAGATATTAAATTAAGAAGTAAATGCAATTCTGCTAAAAGTAATTTATATTATAAATCATTGATTGGTGATAAAAGTGATAATATAGCCAAAATCTCTAATATAATTAATAAAGAATTAGCGTTAAAATTATCAACTTATTCAATAGACTCTCTTACTAAATGGTTAAACGAACATAATTTATATGAAAATTTTATGTTTAATTTAAAATTAATATCTTTTGCATATATTCCAAATGAATATATTAATATATTTGATGATAATTATAAATTTAATATTGATGATAAATAGATAATGGATAATAATTCTAATTTAATAAATGATGTAAATAAAAAAATTGACAAAATAAAAATAGATCAAAAAAAAGAATATAATTTAAATAAATTTAAAATTGTATTAAATAATGCTGAAATTTATATTAAAATAATTACTATTATTTATAATTCACATATTTTAGATAAATTTTTTTTTAAAAAAGGAGGCAATTTCTGGGATGATATTATTAAAAATCCTTTAGATTTTGCAATAAATGAAGGTGATAAAGTTAAAAAAGAGATTGTTAAAGGTATAAATATCGGAATTCAAGGAATTCAAAATAATATACTAAATATAAATGATATAATTATTAATACTATAAATGATATTCAGAATAATAATAATAATTTAATTTTAAATTTAATGAAAGAAATTATATTAAAACCTTTAAATGATGATAAATACTCTAATAAAGAAATAAAATTCGTTTTATATATAATTATTCAAAAATTTAATTTAAAATTTAAGCAAATTAACCAAGAAATAACATCACAAAAAGGTGGGAAAAATATAAGAAAATATACACAAAAGGGGGGGTTTTTACTAACAGAACTTATTTTTTTTGGTATATTTTGTACTTCTATATGGGCTTTAATTAAAATATATGAAAATATAAGTAAAAGTGAAAGTAAAAGTAAAAGTAAAATAAAATCGCAATCGCAATCATTTTATACACCTCCAACATCAATCACATCTTCATCAATCTCATCTTATCATAGTGCTTTATCTAATCCTACATCAATCACATCTCCTAAAACCACGTCGCCGCACAAAACTTATCAAATAGAGTTTTTTAACATTTTAAAAGAAATATTAATTGTACATGCAGGTCATCTAAATAATCCAAAAAATATAGATAACAAAGTATTAAGAAAAGATACAATGCTATTATCAAAAAAAAAATTTGCTATATTGAATGCTTATACTATATTAACAGATAGTATTGATAATCAAGATATTAATGAATTAATTAATAAAATGTATAAAACTTATTCTCATTTTTGCAACTCATATAAAGAATTTATTTGCGACCGATTACAATTAGTTAATGGACCTTATTGGAATAATCTTAAGGGTGCTATAAAAAATTTAGAATTAGAATCAAACAGAAATGAATATAATATTAATTATTTCTTAAATACTTTACGTTTATATTTAATTGCTATATTTAAACGTTGGGGCAAAACAGATAATAATCCATATAATATTTTTATCAAAAAATTAGATGAATTAAAAAAAGTTGGTGGTAAAATAAAATTAAAAAAATGAAAATTGTAGACAAATGATATTTAATATATTATAAATTATCATATAAATTTTTTACATCTTTATTTATAATAAATGCTTCTAGTTCTAAATTAATTAATTTTATACTTTTTAAATTCTTTGCTCTTGATATTGCGGTATATAATTGTCCTGGTGCAAAATTATTATTACTAGCATCCACTTCTATTGCATCTAATGTAGAACCTTGACATTTGTGTACGGATAAAGCATATGCAAGTGATAATGGCATAAAATTAATAAATGTTCCGTCATTAATATTATCATCTCTATAATAATCTATTATATGTTTTATATTATACATATCACAAAATATAACACGCGTACTATTTAAATTTATAATATAACCTTGTGTACCATTAACTAATCCTTTTTCTATATTTATATTTCTTGTTATCATTACGCGAGCATTTTTAATTAAAGTAACAATATAATTTTCTTTTTTTAATTTTTTACTATTTGTACTTATATTATATCTATATGCAGACAAATTAATATCTGTTGATTTATTATTTTCATTACTATCCTGTGACAAATTTGAATCGGGATAACATTCGATTGTATCATCAATTATATCTTGTTCTAAAAAATTTTTCAATAAATCTACATTTCTATTGATACAATATTGAATATTAAAATTCTTTTTATTTATTTCATCAACATTAATATTTAAAGGATATAACTTAGTTGGTAAAATATTATGAAATGTTGTATCTTTTAGATTTAATAATATATTATATGTTTTTTTTGATATTTTTCCAATCCTTATTTTATTTAAAATTTTTTGAAACACTTCATCATCTTTATGTCTCATTGACTCTGTTAATTGTATTTTATTCATATTAATTTTTTTCCATAATTTAGATTGAAAACAATATAATCCATTAACTGGAGGTAACTGACAAAAATCTCCTATTAATATTAACTGAATATTACCAAAAGGTTTATTATTATTTTTAATCTTACTTAAATATAATGATATTTTTTCAAATAAACTTGCATCCATCATTGATATTTCATCTATAATTAATACTTCTAAATTTACAAGAGTGTTATATAAATGTTTCCTTTTTAATAATTTTTCATATAAATTATCTACAGTATCGTCCCCTTTATATATTCCTAAAAATGAATGCAATGTTTGACCCTTTATTAAAATTGCCGCTACACCTGTTAAAGCCGTCACGCCATATTTAATATTTTCTTCATTAAAATAATATATAATTTTGCTTAAGGTATATGATTTACCTGTACCAGGAGGTCCTGTTAAAAATAAAGATTCTTTCTTTTTTATAATATTTAATGCTTCAATTTGTAGTAATGTTAACATTTTAATAACATTTAATATATAAGAATAATCATTTTTTATATATATATAATGAATGAATATTATCCTATATATATAAAAGAATATTATGAAAATAATAAAAATTGTCCTAAATGTGATAATAATATAAATAATATTGAAAATAAATTAGTTTGTTCTTATTTAGAAGAATGTAAAAAATGTTCTAATATGTCTCTTTATGGAGAAAATCAAATGAATAATTTATATAATATACCAATTCCTAGAAGTAATTATACTGATATGTGTACTTGTGAAACAAAATATATATATTCTAATATTATTAAATGTAATAATTGTATAAAATGTGAAAATTGTAAAAAAAATATGATGAATTATGAATTAAAAAATATAAAAAAAATAAATGATGCACATTTATGTAATCAATGCTTTAATAAAATAAATTATAATATTACCGAAAATATAAA
>CERI01044231.1_pt1 | contig 10318 bp, 13 predicted proteins | sample 350261 | NCBI WGS metagenome assembly CERI01 (sample SAMEA2620979, study PRJEB7988) | marine metagenome | isolation source: saline water (ENVO:00002010), including
TATAATCCTTTGATTCGGTATCGTATTGATGAAGATTATAAGTTATATTTTCGATATGTCTGTCCATATTGTAAATGTTTAATAGTTCGTTTTGTTTATGAGAGTTAGGGTCGTTAAATATATCCATATTGAATTAAATATATTATTAAAAGAATAATTTATCAATCAATTTTTTAAATGTTAATATGGAGGTGATCGACATTCTGGTGTAAATGCGCATGCACGATACGAAGAAGGCGTTTGTGTAGTATAAGATAATTGGGATGTTTAACATTTGGTACAATGTCTTCCACATCAAACCGAATGTACTTTTTGTTTAAGGTTTTACACAATTTGGAATAATTTGTTTCTGGTTGATTTTTTAGATGTATTTCGCAGATAATGCAATTCGGATGTGTAAATATGAGATTGGTTAAACCAGCCCCGTGTGGTGAGATTAACACTGAAGCGTTGCGACAAAATTCAATTTGACGAAACGGTATCATATCCTCAAAATATCTACACTCTACATCGTGTTTAATGAGATGGTGTTCAAGCAGTTCTTTGGATTCGTAGTCGTACACAGTGCGATTGTGTTTTCGGTTTATGAACTTGATTCCGCCGTAAGTCGTTGGAAGAAACAAGATTTTGTAGTTTATGAACTCGATACAAGAAGTTAATAGTTCCTTGTCATTAATAGATTCTGGAATGATGTTGATATTTGACTTTAGAGGACATGGAAGATACAAGAGCATTTTTTTGGGAATATGGGATAATAAGTAGTTGTTAGTAATGTCCTTTTTGTTAGAAACATAGATATTATTGATAAAGAAACTTAAAACAAACACACGCCAATGGTCTTTTTGTGAATTATGGTCGTAATGTTTAAGATACAAATGGTCGATGTTCTCGTTTTGTGATTTTAGTTTGAAAATCTCCAACACATCCATCCCAAAATATCGAAATATGTCCACATAATCGTTCTCGTTGTATACGATGGTGTTTTTGGGAATGTATGTGATCATATTTAGATTTCTAAGTAATACTTTATAAATAAAAGTAATAAATTTTCCAAATTTTTTTTTAAATAAATATTAAATGAAACCGATTCATATCGAAAATGTGTTAATATTGGTGAATTTAATATTGATGTTGTATTTGGTGTATGTTCTATCGAATCGAACAATCGAGACATTTTTTCATGAAGGCGATGGTTTAGATCCAAATTCTCCAAATTTTATTCCACATAACCATATACCATTATTTGGTGTACCATCTTCTGGTACAGGTGCTGGTTCTGGTACAGGTGCTGGTTCTGGTACAGGTACAGGTTCTGGAATTGGTACTGGTACTGGTACTGGTACTGGTTCTTATCCATTTTTGGATCTTATGGACAATGGATATCCACAGCAGACACTGGACGGAAGATATATATATAAATCACAAAATTTTAAAATCAAAATATATTGTCAAAACAGCAGTTCTGTGAATGCATATTTGACAAAAGCAACAGATACTGATCATATAAACACGGTTGGATTAAGCATTGACGATACATTTTGTGGTCAAGCATGGAATTTGAAAAAAGAAATTAATTCTGGTACTAATTGGCATATTACATATGCTAATGATGGTATATTGAATTCTGCAAATAGTAGCCAGTGTGATGTTTCGAGACAGAGTAGTAATCGAGACGGTTATTGTTTAAAATACAATGGAGGAATATGCAAAGGAAATAATGCGGACGGAGCAACATTTGATGGTATATATTGCGGTAATTTTACTGTTGAAAATTGTGACATGAGAAACCCTGCAAGTATTCATGCGGATGCTCGATTTAAAATATATAAATATCCTGATTATGAAGAAGTAGAAATAACTGATATAACAACAGGTCCACCTCCAATAATTAATACCAATCCAATTGAAACAGGAACAAATTACATAATAGGTTTAGAAATAACAGAGGCAGATAAGGCTTGTGATGGGCGTCGGTCTCACTTAAGTTCTACTGCTTGTCCCGAAGGTTTTGTCGTTGAACCGTTCAACTCACTTACTCTAGAGCAACTTGGACAGTTTGGACAGTTACTTTTTCAATTATCTGAAATAAGTACTGTAGCTGCGGATACTACTAGTACTACTGCTGATACTACTAGTACTACTCCAGGAACGACAGGAAGCGGGAGTCCAACTATTACAATGGAATATTTAAGATTTTATATAGATTATACTGATGGTAGTAATAGAAAATATGCATTAGGTTATACAAATGATCGTACTCAAGCCAGTCGTATTCAATTTGAACCTTATATCATTTAATTAAACATAAAATTTAAGTAATCAAAATCTGTATTTTTTTTTGAATAAATATTAAATGAAAACAAAATATATTGAAAATGGGTTAATAATAATAAATTTAATTCTGGTATTGTATTTAGTATATGTGTTATCTAATCGAACAATAGAAACTTTTTACAGTAATCAAGGATGTGAAGGTCTTTGTAATAATTCATGGTCTAAACCAGAATTACCAAGATTAATATCAGCTAATATGGAATTAATCGACAATCACTTATATGTATCATCAATTCAATTAGATGGTACAATTGATGAGCGATTTGAAAATGTGTGGTTTTTAAAATTTACCTTATCTCAAGGAGAAGTTAATTCTGGTTATCATGAAAAATTGTTCAGTATAGGAGATGCGGGTGCTATTCTAGAAAAAGTAAATGATCAATACAATATATTTAGTATATCAAACATACTTCAAACACCTGATGCTTGGTTGAAATTTAAAATTAAAATAGATTTAAAAGATACAGTGCCGTTAACTACCGGGGATTTTAAGATTAAATTGTCAATATTAGATGAAGATATGGTAGAACAGACACCGATTATAGAAGAGGATTTTCCCTACAAACCATGTAATGAAGACGAAGGAACACCGTGTGGTGATTACACTGATTGTTGTAATGGAATGGTATGTGCTCAAAATGAATGCAGTTATGACTGTCCTCCTGGTTTCTATAAAAATGGACAAGTATGTGAATTGTGTCCAAGTACTGGGAAAACATCTGACGGCAATGATATTACAGGATGTGTTGCTTGTAATGCTGGAACATATAGAAAACTTATGGGACATGATCAATCACAATGTTCTCCATGTCTATCTGGAACATATAGAACTACAAATATGACAGATTGTAGTGACACATGTATTTCTCCAGATTATTCTCCATATCAGATACCTAATCCCGATACTCTGGCGGAATGTGTAGATTGTGAAGCAGGATATGCAGCAGATAGTGCAGGTAATGCATGTGCACAATCTTGTTATGATTTAGGAAAAATACCAAATGCAGAAAAATCAGCATGTGTTGATTGTAATGACGGACAAAAACCAAATCCAACAAATAAAAATGAATGTATACCTTGTGAAGAAACTGATTATGATTCGTGGACGCCATGTAGCACTTATATTTGTAAATCTCCATCAACTTATCAAACTGGATATCGAAAAACAAATGTTGCTAATACTTGTCCACAAACTAGAGATAAGGAATGTATATGTCATGATCCATGTAGAGGTCTCGGACTACATCACGTGCATGGCTATAGTTGTTGCAGACCTGTGAATCGACATGGTTCACAGGATGGTCCAAGTGATTGTGGAGGAGAAAACGATCATGCAAAACGAAGTTATCCATGTTGTCCTAGCCCCCCTGGCCATCCAGAAAATAGATGTAGACTTGTAACATATGGTACAAAAAGGGTTAGAAGGGGGGGGAGAGGAGGCGGGTGGAGAACAATAAATCTTAGAGGGCACAGATGTATTAATGATTAATTAAAAATTGAAAAAGTTATTTTAAACTCTACCAACTATTTGTATATAGAAATGAATCGATTTCGATTGTTACGAGACACCTACACGAACACGAGCAATCTTTATGGTATGTTCACAAACAGTAGTCTGTATAACGATTTGGACATTCATCTCTCACCACCAGTAACGCCTCGTATACACGCGAGCGACAGTAATGTATTAGAACAAATATTTCAAAAACAAAACGGAGACAACGAGTTTCGTATATACGGAGACAATATATACAGTTCTTGGCTGAAAGAATTGGTTCAACCAAAAAAACTAGATAGAAAATATAAAAAGGAGTTCATACCGACCAAGTCTCGTCTGAATGCGATGAACAAGTAGAAAAAATAAAAATAAATAGTTTATTTTATGGTTTTATGATTTTATTGTGGTTTTTGTTTTTTGTACTTTTGGTAGTAAAAGTGTCCAAACAGCACTACAAAGGACAGTTGATGCACAAAGCCCACAATATACAGCGGTGTGTCGTAAGGCGAATACAAAAGCGAGTACACGCTGTGAGTGATGTTAATTCCGAATTGCACGATTTGCATTTTGGTGAGGTATTGACTCCACCACAAGTATTTTTTTCGACTATCTTTCGACATCATACTTGATAGTAGGTAGTATGTGTACATCCAGATGTGAACCCATGAGTTTAGAAGAGGACCTAAATAGTAATCGCCACCTGGATGATCATAGATTATGTACCATGTATACAAAACAGTCGATATATGGTGATACACATGCAGGAATGATATTTGTCTGTAGCTGTTTCTAAGAACCATGATAAAGGTGTCCATGAACTCGTAATACTTGGTCATATGGAACACCCACATGTAGTGAGTTAAAGCGTTGTGTTCGGTATCCAGTTCGTTTCCGTAAAACGAATAATTATGGGTATACAGTTCCTTTAGGATTCCTACAAAGATGTAGGCGCTGGAGATAATGGATATAAGATTGTGGACACAGAGCAGATATTTAGTATATTTGAAATTGAAGTTGTGACCGTAGAAGAAGTTAATGACAGATAAATAGAAACAGATACTATATAACATAAATTTAGGATCTTTGATAATTACATAGTCTTCGCTGAGAACAGACGGTTTAAAATTAGTTAATGATATTGAATGCATCTTTTTTGAGTTTTAGTTAAAGATAATTTGTTATAGAACTAAGTTCTTAAGCAGTTTTATGAGTTGTGTGTTCGAAAAGAACCATACTACCAATAGAGTATTTAAGATACGATTTTGGATTAACTTGTTTCACATGGTTGAGATAATCGATGATTTGTTCGTCAATAGTGAGTTGATGATTTTCTGAAGGCATTTGATATAATTAAATATTTTTCATCAATGTATTTATACACATATGTAGTTGCTCGTAAAACATAGACAATGTAAAGTTGTAGAAATCGATAGCGTTGTGAACATCGTGTTTGTTGAAAAAGAATCCATAGTCATTTTTTAGAATGTAATTGTACTCATTAAGTGTAACGATATTTGGTTTGATGTATTCATTTATGATGAAAAAGTTGTTATTATCGTTGTTATAACTAGAATATATATATGATTTGAAAAGTTTTCTGATGCATTTAATTTGAATGGATATCAATGGAATATTTATGATAGCAAGCTCTGTAAAATTATCGTTGACTCTGGAAGATGATAATATATCATTCATATTGTTATTAAAAGTCTTGTATTTGTCCAAGACAAGACTTATAGTGCTAGTTGTAGCCATATTTATCTATTTTGAAGAATAAATCTAATCAAATTTTTATGTAAATAATAATAAATGAATCAGTTGTTGTACGACACTATTGTTGCATTTGTAACATTTGCATTCATACGATACGCGCTGCCAAATTACATATTAGGTAGAGATATAACCTTATGGGCAGGATTTGTCTTATCTTTATGTTACGCGTTGTGTGCATTTGTAAGAAGTTATGCGAAACGATTTAACTATTTATTGTAGAATAGTTCGGGTAATTCTTTTTCAAATTAATTTGTTCTCTACATAACGGACATTTTGGTATTTTTTTCTTATCGGTGATAGAACACCATTGAACAATACAACTATTGCAAAATTTATGTTTACATTTGTGTAATGGCTTTAATTGTGTTTCTTCTAAACATATTGGGCATTCTTCTAATGTGTGTTCATCTTCATTTAAATGTTTATAGGAAAATCCACAACAAAGATTCCAAACTTTACTAATAATTAACATTAGTAATATACAATATTAAAAATAAAGTTGCTTATATAAGTTGAAAAAAAGTATAATTAAAATTTAAATATGATAATCTTTGTGATTGTAATTGTAGTTTTTGTATTCGTCGGTGGGACATATATGTTCAATTCATCATCTACATCAGATACAAATCAGACAAATAATGATTATGAAACTCAAACATACAAAATTGAACATGGTAAGATCAAATTAGATGTTAAAAAACAAACAAAACAAGCACAAAAAAGACAAGCTATGGAATTAAGTCGTTCACCTGTAAGTTCAATATTTGGAAGGTTTTTGGAAACAAATGATGATAATACATCTGTTAATTTGGAAAAATCAAATTCAAAACCTGTTGTCGAAGAACAACAACAGGAATATGTTGTAAATGAGTTAATACCCTTTTATAGAGATTCTTCACAACCGTTACCACAAGCAACATGATGCTATTAATATACCATTATTTCTATACGATCGTAACAACATCACCCCGCTTATTCTTCTTTCACCATAACCTCTTTCAACAATCAAAACAGATGATACAATCACAATAAAAAAGAACTTTGATGAAGCAAAATAAAAATGTCATCATCATCATAAAAAATGTCTAATTATAGGAATCGAAAACAAATTATAAGGGGTGGAAAGTTTTTAGGGGAGGGTTCTTACGGTTGTGTGTTTCATCCCGCCATAAAAAAGTGTAATATAATGAATGCGAACACCAATACGAACAACAAGCAATCCAACTATGTGTCCAAAGTGTTTACTGATATAGCGGAAGCCCATAAGGATTTCAATCAGGGAAAATTAATGAGCAGAATAGATCATAACAACGAGTATACCATAGTGCCTGTAAGTATGTGTGAATTGACTCTGGACGAAGTGAAGAATGTGGAAGTGGAATACGTAAAATGTAACAAGTTGGCCGAAGAGAACATGGAATTTGTTCATGGAATCGTACAGGTTGTGTACAGTGAGAAAGGGATCGCGTTGGACGACTATATGAAAGAAAACAAGCTGACCGTAAGCAATGTGTTGGACATTGCTGAGTATTTGATTAAGGGGGTTAAGTTTTTTAAAGACAACAAGGTGATACATCATGATATTAAACCACCAAACATAGTTATGACAGCGGACAACAAACCGAAATATATCGATTTTGGACTCACCCAGGAGTATTCCACCTATTTCGAGAACGCCTTTGGGGCGAATTACAGATATTGGTCAAAGGAGATGGGATTATATCAAGAGATTAGGGCATATGTTTTTCCAGATACGAGAGACTTGAAGTATGGTGTATGTGAAATTTGGAAAAAGAAATATTCCGATACCAAAAAGGTATTTTTAGAAAACATGAAAACCAACCGAAATATTTTCGCAGGATACAGAAAGTATTTTCCAGATTTATTCGACGGTATAATGAGCAAGATATATGACGAAGAACTCGGATGTGTATATGATACAATATCTAAAAGAATGATATCTAGTGATATCAAGAAAATAGATAAATTGTTCGAACCGTATTTGGATAAATTCGACATATTTGGATTAGGCAGAACCATGGAAGACATGTTGAAAATGGTGGAAGACACCCCCAACAGCACTTCCCATTCGGAGTATTCAAAATATGAAGGTCTGATAAAATTAGTAGAACAAACCACATTATCAGACCCGATAAAGAGAATGACTGTGGAGGATGCGTTAAGCGTTGTTCAAAGGTTGAAAGGACACATGAATGGTGGTGGAAGAAAGAAGGTATTATATAAAACAAATGAAGGAAAAAGCGGTGTTAACCTTAAGCCAAAGAGCGGTAAAACAGTTACGAAAACTAATCCAAAAAGAAAGTCAAGAGTACATTCGGTTGGATCTGCGTAATCGAGGATGTAGTGGATTATCTTATACAATGAACTACACCAGCACCAAGAATAAGTTTGACGAACTGATACACCAAGATGGTATAAGCATGTTAATCTCACCGAATGTGTTAATGCATGTGATTGGAACGAGAATGGATTATGAAACGAACAGAATGAAATCGGAGTTTGTGTTTCATAATCCAAATTCGAAGGGGGAATGTGGGTGTGGAGAGTCGTTTACTACAAATTGATTTAATTGAAAGAAAGATTATATAGTTAAAAATGGGCAATATATGCACAAGTCACGAAGAAAAGATTATATATTTGGAGAACAGACTAGAAGAACAAAAAATACAAATGGATGAATTAAACAATCAAAACATAATGTTACGAAGGAATAACATATATTTCAAAAGACGATTAGAAAGGGAACAAGAGTTGTTAGAGAAAAATAAATTTATTTAAGCAAAACATACATCATTATACATGTACAATGTCCGAGGTAGATTGTGTGAATGTGTATGTCACCAAGTCGTGTATGGAGCATGGGGGGATGGGTGCTTTTGCAAAACGCAAGATACATAAGGGGGACTTGATAGAAAAGGGACTCGTGCGGAGGATCATGTGTGACGGTCATAAGAACCCCTATTTATTTACTTGGAGTGATGATCGAACTGTGTGGGCGTTTGCATCCGGTTGTGCTACATTTTATAATACATCTTTGACACCCAACACCGTAATGACGCGCTTCTTTGACGAGGACCGTTTCGAAATCCATGCAGCGTGTGACATTGGTGTAGACCAGGAACTCACTCACACATACAAGAGTTTGAATTGGAGGACTTGTTTTGTGGAGGACAAAAATCTTCATTGAGTACAGAAGCTACTTATGACAAGGAGATGGTTATCACTATAAAGAAACCATAATGTAGTTCTTCTTAAAATGTTTTTGGAGGGCTTTGGGAATTTTCCACAATAGAATATTTTAAATAAGCGTAAAAGAACAACAAAAAAAAAGATTTACAAAATAAAATGAACAATAAGATAAACAATATAGAAGTGTTCACAAACATATATAAAAACAAGGTTTGGGGGATAGCGGTGATGCTTTCTTGTTAGGTTCGAGTGGTCAAGGATCAAGTGTTGAAGCAACCGACGAATACTATAACCCGTTTATCAGAAGGTTTATTGAAGAGAACAATATAAAGACGGTGGTTGATTTAGGATGTGGTGATTGGCAGTCGAGTTATCATATATATAACAATACCGATGTGGAATATTACGGTTATGATGCATACGAAAACATCGTAATAACAATGAATAAGAGATATTCGATGAAACAAAATTACACATTTTGTTTTCTGGATGTGGTGAATGACTTGGATAAGGTAATAGATGGCGATTTGTATATAATAAAAGATGTGTTGCAGCATTTGAATTACGATAGCATATACACTTTATTGGACAATATTAAAAAAACAAAAAAGACGAAATTCATATTGATAACGAATGACACAAGCAGCGATAATCATTTGGATATTCCAAACGGTGGTTATCGTCCAATAAACTGGGACGGATTACATCTAGGGTGTTATGCTACAGAAAGAATGATGAGATACACACAAAAGAATGATCCAAGAATAAAAGAGATTGTTTTGATAAGAGTTTGAATTAAAAGATTTACACGAGGAGAAAATCATATATTTGGAAATACAGATAGTGCAAAAGTCGAGATAACAATACTTGTAAATATATAATTTTTTTTTTATTTTTTATTGTTCACATAGTTTTTCTGAAAAAGTTATGAGGATTTTAAATTTTCAACTCTCTAGAGGTTACTCATTTATATTTTTTGAGTATGAATTTAGGTTATACATTATACAGTGGTTATGGTATTGATATAAAAATATTATCTAATTGAGTAATCATATTAAGCGTATGTAAATTATTTAAGTAATTATATATTATCGTATATGAAATGATATATGAATGTAAACATTGTGGATACACGACTAACCGAAAATTGAACATTGAAAGACACGAAAATAGAAAGAACTCGTGTCGTAAGACGAATAATGGTAATACAAATACACTAATACGGAATTATCATAATGAACAAAATATCGTAACGAATGAACAAAATATCGTAATAAATGAACAAAATATCGTAACGAATGAACAAAATATCGTAACAAATAAACATCAATGTGAAAGATGTAAAAGGTTTTTTTGTAACAAAGCCAGATTGGATTATCATATTAAAATTTGTAAAGGAGTTGATAGTTTAACATGTCCGATTTGTTTTGTTAGATTCGAAAATAGTGATAAAAAATATAGACATAAAAAGAAAGGTAACTGTCACCCTCCATCCACTACTGA
>CERI01117269.1_pt1 | contig 10310 bp, 10 predicted proteins | sample 350261 | NCBI WGS metagenome assembly CERI01 (sample SAMEA2620979, study PRJEB7988) | marine metagenome | isolation source: saline water (ENVO:00002010), including
AGTCTTGTGGATTTCCCCGGAGTCTTGTGGATTTCCCCGGAGTCTCACGGATTTCCTAGAATTACATTTTTTATAAAATTTTTTAAAAAACGCAATTATTTTTTTTCTATATATAATTTTTTTATCAGGGTTATCGGTTGTATCTTGAATACAAAATGTAAAAGGAGGATTTTCCAAAATATCATCCAAATATTCTGGACATAAATGGTCTATATATCCTTTTGAGCATTGTGAATAAATATCATATTTATTTTTTATAACCGCTTTTCCGTTATCATACATCTCTCTTGCCACAATAAGATGTTGTTGTTGACATGGACATCCTAAGTTATTGTCTTCACAAACATCGCATCCGATACTGTTTCTTGATTTAGTGCTTCTTATCCAATGAATGTATTCTGGATATTTTTCATGATATTTTTTAATTTCACTTTTCAATAAAGATATTGGAGTATGGGGGTGAAAAAAATTACACATCTTCGGTAATTTTATATTTAATTTATTGACTTTACCAGGTAGAATCATATTTTCTGTTTTTAATATAAGATTAGGTACAATAGCTTTACCTGTAAGTGTAAAAAAAAAGGTGAAAGGTAACGTTTTTCCTATAAAAAAATCATCATTGAAATAAATGAAATGTTCCGAGAGATTAGGTATATTATGAAGGGTTGTTTCAATAGCATTAGAATTGGTGTTTGGTAAATAATAACTGAATGGAAATGTTTCTGTATGATCTAAAAATGACACTTTAAGTTTCATTTCATCAGTCAACCAATCTGGAATTTTTTTGGGAGGATTCATCAATATATAAATGTGATTTACCCAAGGAAGATATTTCAAAACAGAAATAAGACTATATTCAAGTTCATAATTATAACTTGTTCTAATGTCCATTTCATCTTCATCTTTTTCACCAGCCCATGTATATACAACATCTATTGGAAATGATGGTTTTTTAATTAAATCAAAAGATGTGTATTTTTCGTAAATTGGATTCCTAAACAAGATATATACGATTATCAATACAATTGTCAATATAATAAAAAGTAATTTCATTTCGATATTTACTTATTTTATAAAATAAATAAACTTTGCCGATTAAATAATGAGAACTTTTGTTATAGAATATAACTGTATTTCAATTAAATTAGAAATACATGCAAGAGAATTCAGTTGAGAATAAAGATTCCAATCCAAATCCAAATCCAAATCCAGCCCAAAATAGCAAAAGAAAAATCAAATTGTTTATTTCCACACCATGTTATGATTCTATGATGACTATGCAATATACCATTAGTCTTGTCAACTTAATACACGTTTTACGATCACATGATATAGACTTTATGATAGATTTTACTGGAAACGAAAGTTTGATTCCTAGAGCTCGCAACCATTCTTTGGCAAAATTTCGTAGTACGGACTGTACTCATTTATTCTTTATTGACGCCGATATAGAATTTCCATGTGAAGCAGTATTTGACATCTTACACTATGATAAAGATGTTGTATGTTGCGCTTATCCTAAAAAAATGTATAATTGGAACCGTTTCATGTATTCCATGAGAAATTCTGACTCAAAGGAAACATTTGACTCTCGTGGTCTAGATTTTGCTTATAATGCATTTTTAGATACAAACCAAAATGTTATTAAAGATAAACATTATATTAAAGTTCATCATGCTTCAACCGGTTTTATGTTAATAAAACGTGATATTATCAATGTTTTATGGGAAAAACACAAGGAATTAGAAATTGTTACTGATAATATTTCCTCAAAAGATGAGACAATTGTAGGTTTATTCTGTTGTATGATAAAAAATAAACAATATCTTTCAGAAGACTACTCTTTCTGTGAACGAGTAAATGATGTCGATGGAGAAGTGTGGATAAACGTCGCACAAAATCTTAATCATGTGGGTAAACATATTTTTCAAAGTGATATTAAAAATCGTAATGAACTTGTGCGTACTAGACAAGAACGCATGTGTTACCAATAACCTATAAAACTCAAAAACCTAAAAACTCAAAAATCTAAAAATCTAAAAATCTAAAAATCTAAAAACCTAAAAACTCAAAAATCTAAAAATCTAAAAATCTAAAAATCTAAAAACATGCAATGTGAGAACTGTAATTCTTTCAACTTTTTAACTGTTTCTGATGAAGAGATGGTTTGTACTGATTGTGGTTTATTAAGAGAAATTGTTAATGAGATTTACAATGATAACGTAAATACAACATATAATAAAAAAGTTCATAGAAGATGCATCATTCCAGAAAGTCTAAAGGAGAAATTGTTGAAGAAGTATTATCAAGAATTGAAAGATACATGGAACGAAACTCATTTTAAAGAAGTACAAATTCAAATTCAGAACAATTTGAATAATTTAAAGAAAAATCAGAAAGATTCAAAGAATCCAAATAAAAGTATTTCGGAGACGTCGATTATAGTTGGAACCGTATTAAAATATGCCTACGAGAATAAGATACCGTGTAATTACAAGTCCCATAAAAAGAGTTTGAAGGTGGCACAGAAAAGATTAAATACAGTCTTTGTATCAATCAATGCAGGAATCATCAGCGAAGGCATGTGTAAAACAAAGATCAGAGAAATACTAGAAACAAAAGAAGAAATTGGTTCCGTTCGTCCTACACATATGCAGGGAAATACAGGACATCAAGTTACACGAGAACTCGCTTGTTATTTTAAAGATACGAGTTTAAAAAGGGTTGAAATATGTAATGGAAATATGACACAGGATATTATTAATAAGATCTATTCTTTAAATCAAGAAGTACAAGAAGAAATAAATGCCGGCAAGAATCATTTAATGAAATTTAGTAATTTAGAGAAGAATGAAGGAACGAATGTTTTGACACTAGTATGCAATTTTATAGTACTCAAAAAAAGAAATATTGAAAAAAATCAAAAGACCTTTTGTAATAAGACTAGAATGATTTCAACTCCAACTTTCTCTAAAATACTGAAACAATACAAAAAGTATTTTGCAATTTATTTATAATCATTTCTTATTTCATTACAATTTAAAAAGGCTTTTTTTAAATTGTTCATAATTGTGAGTTTCCAGTGTGTTTTTATATGATAACAATTTCATGTGGACATAACGCAGGATTTTTCTCATGTTGTAATGCGATGTTAGATAGAATAATTTCCTATAGTAGAAATAAGACATTTTTGGAAAATGACATTATCTTTGACTCTAAAAAACAATATAAATTTTACAATCCGTTTCCTGATACTGATATTCGTCCATATTTTTTTAAAACAGATTTAACTTATCAATGTGATAGCAAGATCAGATGTTCGTCTGCTATAGACAAAACCAAAAATGTTTATGAAAAAATAGGGAATTATAAAAGTTTTCACCATTTAGTTCGTAAATATTTTTGTTTATCGGACAATTTAGAGAAAATGCGTAAAGATATTCTTTCAGAATATAAAATTGATGTAAATAACACTTGCGCTATTTATTATCGTTCCACAGATAAAGTTGGTGAAGTCAAAATTCCAAAACCAGAAAAATATATCAAAAAGGCACTAGAAATTAAACAAGAAAATCCTAATATAAAATTTCTGCTTCAATCTGATAGTCATTCATTTCTCAAACAATTCAAATCTCATTTCTCGGAAGAAGATATTATTATGATACATGAAGATGTGAAAAAGAGCGAGAGACCTATTCATCGTGATTCCCAAATATCAAAGGAAGAATCCTTTCATATAGTTCAAAAATTTGTAGTCATTGTAAAGATATTATCTGAATGTCAACATTTTGTATTTGATAGTAGCAATGTCTCATTATTCTGTGTTTTCTGGAGAGGTAATCGTGATAACTTACATCAAATATTTGCATAAGTATCTCTTTCACTTACTATCTTTTCCGTATTTAAAACTTTCTTTTATATTCTTTTTCTTTTGTTTTTCTTTGTTTTTAAAAAACTATTCTATAATAAATCATAGCCATAGTGTTAATGAAAGTATATCCTAATAATATACCCGAACACGATATTTATGATGTTTTTTATGCGAATGGTCGTATTCATATTTATAGACCACCAAATAAACCAAAAGTAGAAGTAAAACTAAATGGCAAAGTAAGCAAAGGTTATTCAGGACATATTCAAGAATACTCTTTCGCTCATCCTTATGTTGAAAAAGTAGAATTAGAAGTTGAAGGGGAAAAGTTTTTAGTAGATGTGCGTACTTATGATAATTTAAAAGACGAAGTTGCTCTTTGCACCATGGTTAAAAACGAAGATAATTATATCGTCCAGTGGATTGAATATCATCTCTTAGTAGGTTTCAAGAAATTTGTGATATATGATAATAAGAATTCTCCAAATACACGTTATAAATCTGATGAAACAGATAGTGATTTAGAAAATGTACTCGCTGATTATATAAAAAAAGGGATTGTTATGTTAATTGAATGGCCTTATCCTAAGAATTACTTAGGAGTGAATACATCAAGTCAAAAAGTGCAACAACATCATTGTTTAACTTTGTTTAAAAAAGCGAAATATCTTGGTTTTATTGATATCGATGAATATATAAATATTTCAAATTTTAAAGATCAACAAATTGAAGGAATTTTAGATAAACTTATTCAACCACGTAATGCCGGAGTTCAGTTATGGTGTAAATTTTTCCAAAACAATGAAGGAAAAAGTGAAAAAGGCTATGATTTTTTGAAAATCACTAATTTCTTTTACTGTATAAACGGAGACCCAAATAAACCACGCTACGCCAATAACAATTCTCCCAAATTCATCATTGTACCTTCGAGAGTCAACGCATGCGCTATTCACAATTTTGGACCAATGAAAGGATACCGTAGTAATGTAATCAAATCTTATGAATCTCTCTATTTCAACCACTATTATTTCTTAAACAAGAGGAATCTTAAAAAATGGAGATGTAATAGGAAATGTATCCACAATGATGATACACTCACACATTATTATGATAAACTCTTTAAAGAAAAAGAACAATCTAAAGAAGACTCTTAACAAACTTGATTTTAATTTTTAATTTTTAATTTAAAGTACTACTCTTTGTAGTCGTTTTCTTTTTTCGTTGTTTTGCTTTATTTTCATTGCGTATTTTTTCAATGACCTTCATTTTCCAATCATCAATGGAAATATCTGGTTCATCAATCTCTACGAGCAATGTATTCTCCATAGTTTTATCCATAGATTGGATTGGTTCAACAGTTCGTATAGCATTTTCAAAATTGTTTTTTGATTTCTTTACATCCATAACATACTCATAAAGAGATTGAATTACATGAAGTGGTAATTCATTCAATTTAATAAATATGCCATTTTCATTTTCCGTGAAATTTATACTATTATCATTATCACCTGCTTTAAAATTTTTGACTATACTTGTCATATGAACGTGTTCTTCAACACTCATTTGTTCGACTTCATCTATCATCCACTGTATGTTTGATATGTTTAAGTAATTTGTTGTTGTCATATCCTCTTATTTGTTTTTGAACTTATATACTTTTGTTCGTTAAGATTTTTTTAATTTTACTAATATTCCAATTTTATCAATAGAAATTATGAAAAACCAAAATCAAAATACTCAAAATAAACAAAAAATCGCACTTACATTTTTTGGAATCACTAGAAGTCTTAAATTTACATTGGAATCAATTGACAACAATATGATACACGTTTTAAAAAATGCTGGATATGATGTTGATATCTTTCTACACACATACACTTTAGAAAATTACAAGAATGTCCGTGCAGGAGAAAATAAAAAAGAAATGGATAATACAGAATATGAACTTTTAAAACCAAAATACTTTATTGTTGAATCCCAAGATGAGGTAAAAACACAGTTGAAATTAGAAGAATATCGTTCTAAACCAGATCCCTGGAAAACAAAATATAATTCAGTAGATAATTTCATTTTAGCTCAATATTCAAAATTTAGAATCACAAATTTAATTGAAGAAAAGGAACTAGAAAATGATATGAAATATGATTATATTATATACTTTAGACCCGATTGTCTTTATCATCATAAGTTTAATGTGGATTACTTAAAATTATGTAATGATAAGACTATTGTTATCCCAAGTTTTTCATTGTTTGGAAAACATAAATTTAATGACCGTTTCGCAGTTTGTAGTTCAGAAAATTATAAATATTACGGTAAAGTCTTCTCAAGTATATTGGATACAAGTAAGAAAAAACCACTTCATTCTGAAACTGTTCTAAGCGAACTACTTATAGAAACATATAAACTTTCAATAAAACGAGTAAAATTTAACTTTTCACGAGTAAGATGTAATGGAAAAGTCAAAAAAGAAAATTTCTAAAATGAAAACAATATGAGAAGAGAATACTATAAATTCAATAATACATGGCGGAAACAGGTTTTTCAGATTTATCTCGTGAATTGACAAATTCGTTGTCAAAAGATACGAAAAGAAATCAAGGAATTTTCTTCACTCCTCCAAGTATCATTCATAGAATTATAAAAAATACACAAAACTTCATAACATCAAATCTATTGATAAAAAGAAAATTAAGGATACTTGAACCATCATGTGGTTCTGGTGAATTTTTAGTAAATTTTATTTCAAATTCCGAGAATTCTCTACTAAACGGAGCAGATATAACCGGAATTGAAATGAATAAACAAATCTATGATAAATTAATTCAAATTTCAGAATTGAAAAAAAAGAGCGTTCATTTATTAAACTCCGATTATCTAAGTTATAAAACAGAAGAAAAGTTTGATTTGATAATTGGGAATCCCCCATATTTTGTTTTAAAGAAACAAGATGTGGAGAAGAAATATCATCAATATTTTGACGGACGTCCTAACATATTTGTTCTTTTTCTTATAAAGTCTCTAGAAGAACTCGCCGTGAATGGCATACTCTCTTTTGTACTTCCTAAAAGTTTCTTGAATTGTCTTTATTACAATAAGACACGTTTCATGATATTTAAAGAATATGAAATTTTGAATTTGGAATGTTGCAGTAAAGATAAATTTTTAGAGACGAGTCAAGAAACATTCATATTTACATTGAGAAATAACTCTGATAAATCAAGGAATGAAATTGAAAACTCGAAATATATTCTCACTTTCTATAATTATATCATATTTGGTGAAAAAGAAAATATTATAACCTTAAAAGAATTATCCATCAATTCTAAGAGATTAGATGAGTGCGGTTTTGATGTGAAAGTTGGTAATGTTGTGTGGAATCAATGTAAAGATATTTTAACTGATGATGATACTAAAACACGACTCATTTACAGTAGTGACATTAGAAATCATAAACTAGTAAAACAAAAATACTCAAATAAGAGTAAAAAAAATTTCATAAATCAGCCTGGAGGTAAATCTCCATTACTTGTGATGAATCGTGGTTATGGTACAGGAAATTTTAATTTTGATTACTGTTTAATCTCTGGTGAATTTGAGTATCTTATAGAAAACCATCTAATTTGTATTATTGATAAAGAAAACCGTAATCAAAACGAATTAACCGAAATGTATAAAAAGATAATTGCCTCTCTTGAAGATCCAAAAACAAAAAAATTTATTTGTTTTTACTTTGGGAACAATGCTATAAATACTACGGAATTGAAATCTATCTTACCATTTTACGATATTTAAAAAAATACATAATCACACCATAGTATTCAAAATTGTATCAATCAAACTATTTGGTAAATTAGAATTGTAACTTATAATACCATTTTCCTGGAGTAAGATTTTCTTTTCTAAAGGAGACATATTGTTGATCTTTTTAAGAGTGCTTTTTTTATTTTTCAAATGGTCTGAAACAAGAACATTCCTATTTTTATTGTTGTAATTTATGCGGATATTCCTCTTAAAAGTCCATTTATTTTTATATTTTTTATCTTTCATGGTAAATTGAAATCTGTTTCTCATAACTATACAAATATTTTTTTGAAATCAAAATTTATGTAATAATCAAAAATCAAAATCCATTTTTTATTTGTCAACAATAATTAATGGAAAAGAAGGAGGAACTATTCATAACACAAACACCACATAGTCTTAAAGATGATTACAAATGGATTATTGGGGTTATTTGTATTATAGTATTGGGCTTTTTACTTGATAATTTTTTTAATTTGAAAACGATTGTCTTTCTTGTAGGAGTTATGTTATCTTCTCTCATTTACAGATACGCCCATAAAAAACAAGCAGAAGTTCATAATATTCCAGAGGATTTAGTTGATTGGATTCATGAACTCATAACAACAGAGGATGAGCGGAATAGACATAGATGTTATTTTTATATATACGATAATCTTAGAGAACGCACCTTACTTAATGTAAATGAGGATCATAAAGATGTCTTGTTATTATTAAAAAAATATCAGCCACCTAAACATATCCCAATGGAAAGTAACATGAGTATGGATCACTTGCATGGAATATCTTTATCTTTCAGATAAAATTAGAATTCAATTTGATTTGAAAAATTTATTTTTTGAAAATATTCGCTGATATCTTCATCGTATTGTCTTGAACGGTATCTTCGTTCTTCTTCTTTCTCTTTCGTAAGTTGTTCGTAATTGTATATGGCATCCTTTTCTTCCTGTGATAATTTTTCAGGTATGTTATTCAAATTTTGTTTTGCTCGTCCAAATTCTTTATTTATGTTTTTCTCTTGAGTGTTAGACGTATCGTAGACCAAATGTGTATTTTCATGTGCTAATCGTAAATCACTATATTGAATATTACTGTCTGTGATTTTTCCACTGTAATCCTCTAATTCGTGACTTTCTTCTCCAAGTACAGCACAGTTTATATAGTTTTTTGTTTCTTCCGGGGGTTTGTATTTAGAAATTTGAAAATTATTTTGATTTTGAAAATTGGGGGAGTTTTTTAAATTTCTTTTGTGTTCTTCATAAGAGGCATTGAAGTTGGATTCGGATGGTCTATTTTTTGGTTGAACTGTTTCAGGTGATTCTTTTAACCAGTCTCCATATCCATGTTGTTTATTTTTGAATGAGTTTTGACTGTAATATTCATTAAAAACTTTTGGATCGAATTTTTTTTCAAATAACTCATTTGGAGGTGGCGAAACTTTTTGAACTTCTCTATTTTTACTTTCGTTCATCTTTGTGTCCTGTACTTTGAGTTCATCATAAATTTTATCTTTCAAGTGTTTGAAACATGTATTTAACATTTGGAATTTGGAAGTATCTCCATTTTGCTTATCAGGATGAAAATATAAAGCAAGTTGTCTATATCTTTTATTAAGATATTCTTCTGTATATCCATTTGGTGGTGTCCCAAATAATTGTATTGATTTCATGTCTAAAGTCTCATTTGGATCATTCCGACTCTGCGTTTTTTCTTGATATTTGTCATTCATTTCTTTACTTGATATGCGTGATGTAGTATCCGGTAGCATTCTTGGCATGTATTGTGTAGGATTCGCATTTGAGTTTGAGAAGTAATTAAATTGACGATTATCATTGAAATTTTCGTGCGCCTTTGATTTTCTTTCACGATTCCATTTTTCAATGAAAAGGGGTATTTTATCCATGGGTAAACTTGTTAAGACCTTGTGTATTTCAAATTCATTTAATCCTATTTCTCGCAAACGTTTTTCCATTAAAGTAATTATGTTTTTCAAAATTTTCATTTCACCGCACAAAATAAAATTTATAAAATATGACTGATGAAATACGAATCGATATTAAAGATTTAAAACCTCCTACAAAAATGAAATATGATATATTTGATATTGATTCCGTTCAGAAATACAATAACGACTATTTTTGTACAATATATCTCACGGACTTTCATTTTATGGAAAATGACATTGTTGTATTCTTGATTCGTGGAGAACTAAGAAGTTGTGCTAAAATCAAAAAACATTTTTCTCGATTGAATAAACTAAAATGTGCTGTAAAAGTATTTCTTGAATGGTCGAATGTTGAATTTTTTGATGCCCTATTTATTTATCGTTCACAAAAACTGATTTATAAGTATGAAATCCAAAATACCTCAAATATTCGTTTACAAAAAGGCAAATTTTATACTATAGATATTTTTAAATGTTTTTATAGTACGGACAGTTCAAAAAATTTCAAAAACTCATATGAAAATCTAAAATACATTCTTGAACCCCAACCCGAGCCGGAACCTCAACCCGAACCTGAGCCTGAACCACAACCCGAACCAGAGCCTGAACCACAACCCGAACCAGAGCCTGAACCACAACCTGAACCCGAACCTGAACCACAACCTGAACCAGAGCCTGAACCACAAC
>CERI01284164.1_pt1 | contig 10309 bp, 12 predicted proteins | sample 350261 | NCBI WGS metagenome assembly CERI01 (sample SAMEA2620979, study PRJEB7988) | marine metagenome | isolation source: saline water (ENVO:00002010), including
AGCATACTAAGCCAGTTTGTTTCGGACAGATTTTCAACTAGCCCCTCCGCAGTGTCGTTAATGTAATTTAAAAAGCAAGATATTGGCATACCTTTTTTGGATCTGCCATACGATAAAATTGGTGTAGAATAAGACAACCAATGTTTGGAAGAGTAATCGTACAATCTCTGTGCGTGTTCTTCATTTGAAGAAAACTGTTTACTTACATAGGCGAATCTTTCTTGTGGACTCTGCTCATCCTCGCGCATATAACTTTCTTTGAGTCTTTGTATTCCTAGTTTATCAAACAAACCATCGCGTGATAAATCTATTTGTAGTCCTAAATATTCTTGTTTCGCCATCTCTCTGTTACCCTTAAACGATTAAACCACTGACTGCCTGTCTATAAGACTTCTGAATATCTTCATTTGTGGGGGCAACAAACACAATACCACCTGTATAAAAAGACATATCTTCTGGATTTTCTACTCCACTGACACAGACTCCACGTGCAAATCCCATACCTTCTGGAGTGTTGATTAGCATACGAGGGTCTGTAATTATTAATCTGGTGGTATTTTCATCTTTAAATTTTCCTATGAACTCACCTGCCGCGGTCACTACTGAAATTATATCATTCTTCTTCATTAATTTATGTCTCCAAGTTTTTCTAAAAATAGTTCTGTATGCACTTTGGCAAAATTTATTCCGGGGTGCATCATGTCTCTTGCTATGTTATATTTGGTGCCTACATTATCTTCAAATGCTTTCGTACCTATATCTATTCGGGTCTGACAATCTATTACGATCAACTCAACTCCATGCATATCGCACCAAGTCTGTATTGCTAATAAATTCTTTGCGCGGGATAGTATTCTCTCGCTCGGGTCTAATGGTAAATTAGATTTCCATTCTTCTGTTGACCATGAGCCAACATTCTCTAAATAAATCTCTCTCATTATAGGAGAGTTTTCTAATAATAGTACTGTCTTAGATTTTAGAGTACTTAGCCAAGTATACAGTATTCTGAAGGTAGAGTCAAGCGCAAACATTGGTAATGCTAAATTAAATACAGTTTTACCAGTGCGTACCTCTATCATGTCAGGCCATGTCATTTCTCTAGGTAGTCCAGTACCAAATGATAGTGAATCTCCTATAGCAATAATAGAATCTTCTTCTGGTACAAACTCTTTATTTCTAAAACCATGACTATTGAGATCATATGTAAATTTATAATCTAACCATCCACTGGTCTCAATATCTTCTGGTACTCTTTTTAGATTCTTTTCCCAAAGTTGCTCAGTGTCAGTTGAGTACCAAAGTAAACTGTTGGGTAATTTAGTGTCACTGTTCATACCCTCTCGCATGGACTCAAGTGGATAACCAAACTTGAATTTTTCCATCATGGTACTAATAAGTTCAGGAGAATCTTCTGATCTTTCCCAGTATCCTCTTCTAAATTGTTCGATAATTGTATTAGTCATTCAACAATGCCTCGAGTGAAGGTGCATTGCGTGGTTTATAAACTTTTTTCCAGTACTTGGTATTTTTTCTTTTACCATCTTTTTCGTAAATCTTCATACCTTCTGGGAATTTGTTTCTGATGAACTCAAGTGCGCCATAATGTTCGTCAGTCTGAAAATAATCATCCAACTTCTCTTCATGCATATCAGTCCAAATTACTCTAGAGTCTTGCATACTTGATCTAAGAGAACCATTGTCATACATCCACTCTGTAGATTGTCTGGTATTGATACCCTTAGATAGACATTCATAAATGAACAACACATCCTCTGCTACACGAATAGAAGTTATATCCATTTCATCAAGTACTGGTGATAACATTCTACCGTCAACAAATACCATAGAGAATATACCTTTGGTATCTACCCATTCAGCATTTGCTGGTGGTGCTTCACTATTTGATGCACCGGTAATACCAATATCGTCTTCATCTAACCAAGATGATAGTTGCTCAAAGCACCGCAAAATCTCAGATGAAGTTGCAGGCTGTCTGCTTGTCTCCATGTTTGATTCGCCTGTCCAGTACTTTGAGTTTCTTCTCTTTAGGGTTATATCATCGTCCACCACTGCGTATTTTACGGCACCAGCGTGTTTATGAATGAAGTGTCTAGTCTGTGCTAGTTGTGTCCAACTACCTACAATACTCTGTGGTATCTCAAGGTACTCACAGTCATAGTTGTACAGGTGTCGCTCATCTGGTTGGACTACCATTATGACTTTCTCTTGAAGTTCACGAGGCAGACTTTCAAAAAATATTTGATTGTCTGCTCTTCTGACTGTAGGTATATAGATGCTATGAACCAAGACTATCGACCGCTTTTGTCACATTAGGAAACTGTGCTTCAACAACTTTCCAAGCTAGTTCAGCAACTTCCATATGTTCGGCTTGAGTGCCATTTGTTTTACGTAACTGACAATAATGGATCCAGCTTCTGAGTGTACCAGACATATACAATGTAGTCATTGTGTTACCTTCTGGTAAAATGGCACGTGCTTGTTCTTTTGCGATGCCATTGTCTAATGCCCACTTGTATAGTTTTTTAATTTTTTCTGTTAGTTTGACCTGTTGCATATTCCACTCTTCAGCAAGTTCGATTTGCTTAACATCTGTACGGTCAATCGCTATACTGTTCTGGCGATTCTTTTTGTCTTGTAGTCGCGCTTTACGGGTTACGAAATCGTTAGATACCGCATACCGTTGACTGAACTCTTGAAAACTAAAACTACGATGGCGAATAATCTGTCTGGATATGTCTCTGGTAGTAACTATTTCCATAGTCATAGATACCATTTCAAACGGAGACCAGTGATTCTCCTTGATCAAGTAGGAAAGTAATTTTGGTGCAGTTTTTTCGTTGTTCTGATTCCCGGGGTTGCTAACACGGGCGGCATAAGCTACTAACTCTTCTGCCGTACTTGTTCCCGTGATAGCACTTGGGGATGTCAAACCTATCAATTTTACTGATTGTTGCATAATATAGTCCGTGGTTAAAGGATTAGGTTTTTATTTTTTCTTTGCTGGTGCTTTTTTAGTACCCGCTTTCTTAGGTCTACCACGTCTTGGTTTACCTTTGACAGCATCAACTACATCGCCAGCTTGGTCAGCGACATCTTTTGCGGCTTCTGCTACATCTGAAATCTCTTCTTTGACTCGCTTAACTCTGCGTTTAGTCTCAGTTTTGATTTCGTCAACGGTATCAGTTACCTTATTTTTAGCATCCGCCACTGCGTCTTTCGCATCTTGGGAGGATACCACACCATCTTTGTTGTAATCTAATACGCCAAAAAAGGCTTTGATCTTTTGCCAAATCGTCATGTTCAATTTCTCCTAACATTTTTTCCATGAAGATAATTTCATCTGAGCCTGAAGACCAGCAAAAGTATTAGTACGTATTATATCAGAAATACGTTGCCGTGTCAACCCACTCAGTACCATTTCATTAATATCTTTTCCAGAAACTTCGTCTGGCCAGATACAAATGGAATACTGCAAATCTATATATTTCTTCATTAACTTACAGATTTCAGTATTCTTAGGTTGATTATCAAAAACGATATTCAACCGTTCTTTGGGCAAATTGAGACTCTCTATCTTTGAGAAACTAGTTCCCGATACAGAGATCGCATTGTCCAAAAATAAGCTATCAAGTTGTCCTTCAACTACTGTGATTTGCTCATTCACATCGACCTTATCAAGACCGAATACTGTTGGTGCATCTTCATGCACCTTAATAATAATATAGCGTAGAGATTCTCCACGCATTGCTCTAAGTGCTACCGACAGAAGTTTTCCATTACCGTCAAAGAAAGGAATGGCAAGCCGTGGCTCTTCTGTTTTAATAGACTCTTTATACTTATGATTCAATTGAACCACGTCTTGGATATTATCCACATAGTACAATCTATCATACGCGCTTTTTGGTATAGCCCTTGACTCACAATATTTTACCGCTTCATGATCATACGGTAAAGTATCAAGTCTATCCATTAAACTATCTATAAGACTTTTAGGCTGGGGTTTAGGCTCAAACTGAGGCTTAAAGTCTGGCAGTTCTGGTTCTTTATGTGAAGTGAATTTTGATTGTCCGTTTTGATATCTTTCAAGGACATATTCTTTGTAAGATAGCTGATCTAATTGCTTCAACATATTACCAAAATTTGCACCATAGTCACAGTTGTGGCACTTATAGAACATACCACCTTCTTTGCGGTAAAAGTAACCACGCATCTTACTCTTTTTCTTTTGGGAATCGCCACAGATCGGACATCTCACATTGAAGAGATAATCGTCTTTTCGTTTAAATCTTTCGAATCGATGGGATATTAAGTTGAGGTACTTAATGTCAATATATAGACTCATGATATAATCCTGCTATTTAGATCATATTATAGCTGGATCTACTTGGAATGTCAAGAGAAAAATGATAAAATTTCTAGGAAAGTTCCTATAATAAAGCCACCTGCCATTGCGGCTCCAACGCTGATCCACTGTCTGCGTTCTACTGCCTTCAATCTAGTTTCTAACTCGCCCTGTGCCTGCTGATTTTCTTTAACTGCAACTCTGAGCATAGACTTAATCTCGCCTAAACTGTCTACCAACCGTTTGTAGTCGTCTCGGAGTTCTTCTTTGACTTCTCTACCCTGTGTGGTAATTCTGGAATGCAACTCTTTTTCCATTGCATCCTGTTCTTGTCTTCGCTTTTCTACCAATTGAAAAAGTTCTCCAGTATCTGTCGCAGTAGCCGATATTCTTTCTTCATGGACCGCTAGTAGTTGGTTAATTGAATTAGAAACTTCGCCCATTTTATCAATGGCGTCATCTAATCTTTCAAACAACCCCGAAAGGCTATTAACATTTTGCTCCAATAGAGCGACTTTAGTATTCAGTTCAGACTCAGACGGTGGCATTTCTCTTCTTCTTCTTTCTGCGGTTCATTGGCATGAGTACTGGATCTCTGCCCGGTTCACCCTTAGGACCTATTCCAATGCCATCAATACCACCTGCTCCCACTGACATTGCGGCTTCGTCTGTGAGAAATGACTTAAATGACATAAGGTTATGATCTTCTAGTAAAGTGGCTTCTTTAATAACATTTTCATCTTGCATATACAATTCTAGTAGATCGAGGTTATCTTCTGCTTCTTCACCATGTTCGCGTAGTATAGCAACTGCGGCGGCAAATGTCAAGAATCTTCTTGCATTCATATCAGAAGATTTTAACAATGAAGACTTAACTTTAAGAACAAAACGAGTCAGCATTGTCCAAGAGTTTCGTTCTTCTTCTGTCTTAGGATTTCTTAATTTTTTACCATTAGCATCAATGACACCTAATTTATACGCATCAAAGTCCTCAATCTTAGTTGCGAACAATCTAAGAATTCGGTAGACAATTAGTGCATCAATTGTACGTGACATTAAATATTCCTAAGTAAATTTATGATCTCAAAATTTAGTGGTATATCTGTTTCTTCTATCTTAACACCACCAGTCACAATTTGTTCCATTGGCATTCTATTTAAGAATACCAAAAATGTTTTCAATATGGACCAATGCTCTTTATCTATTTTAAAAAACAACATTGATGTAGCAGATTTATCAAATACATTGTATAAGACTATCAAATGATTGATAATCAATCTGTCTTTGAGTACACCGCTACTTTCATATCTATTAAATAATCTTTTTAGGTACTTAAATCTCTTAGTATCTTCTTCAAAATCATCTATACCAGAACATTCTGGATTGTTATAATTTTTAAGTGCATAAACTAAGAAAGTATCTTCATTCAATTCTATCATTAAGTAAGTTCTTTATATTTATGATACGGTAGCCGTACCTCCAATGCAATACCACTTGTCGTTCAAGTAAATAATCTGTGCAGTATCACCGGCATTAACGAAAGCAATCGAACTGTGTCCTAGCTGTGAGTCTTGAAGAGTCAAAGTGTTAGAACCAGTGTTCGATGTCATGATTATGTTTTTTATCTGTCCAGCTACACCAGCAACAATAGTACAATTTCCTGCTGATGAAGGATTTGTAATCAATGTGGTATTAGTTGCAACTGAGATGGCACCCGGCGCTGTAATAGTATCTGGTGTGCCAGCAATGCTAACTTTACCAGAAAAAGACACCGGGGTAGGTACCGTAGCAAATACGTTGGCAATAGTAATATTTTTACTATCACTACCAGCTACGAGATATAGTTTATCAGTAGCGGCAACTTCTGTTGCCGCCGTGAGTTCACTTACTTTTGAATCAGCCATTTAAATACTCCTATTGTTCAAAGTATTTATATTAGCTTTCAGTCAGTGTGGCAGCGGTAGATGTTACGCTGTCAGCACCTGTAGCCGAAATAACTACACGGTATTGATTTGTGTCAAGCCCTGTGTTGTCACTGATAGCCAGTGTTGCTGTTGTTGCGCCACCGTAGACACCACCATTAGAGATGTTGCTGAAGGTTGAACCACCGTCTGTTGACAAGCCCCACTGGAATGTCTGTGTGCCACCAGAACCAGAGATTGTAGAAACTACAGCAAACGACTCTGCTTCTCCAGTAGCTTTAGTACTATCAGCGGGCTGAGTAGTGATAGAGATCAAGAAGTCTTCAAACTCTGTATCTTCAGCATCGCCAGTAATACCATTCTTAGATAATGCTACTAATGTTTCTGAGATTTTACGACTTCCGTTAGTTCTTACGTGAACCCATCCAGCATGACCAGCACCAATATCTGGGTTGGCTGCCATTTCGTTCTCATCTACACCAAATGTAGTTTCAGATGTGTAACCACCAACTGAATTAGAACCAATAGATTTAGGTTTTTCGCTCAATGTGTAAGCGGCGCCTGCAGATTGTGCTACAATAGCAGTACCAGCGGCATTAGCATTTACTACCGTAGCGGCAGTATCAGATGCAATTGCAGTGATTCTGAAATCGATTGCGTTTGCGGTGAGAGTGTCACCAATTGCGCTTTCAGTAGTGAAAGCTGTGCTAGTTCCAGTAACAGCCCCTGCTGTAGACAGTGCTATAGTACCTGAACTAGTCTTATCGTCTGTTTTTCCCCATGCGGACATGATTGTATTCTCCTAGTTTTGTTTATACGTGTTTTTTAAAGTGATCGATGCTTGTATGACCGTGAGACTGCATTTTTTCTTTGTCTGCTGGCTTACCTGTCATATATTTATTCAAGAATTTAGCGGCGTGTCCCTTGCTAATTGTGTGGGATTTTCCGTCTTGGAAAGTTACTTTCTTTCCAATAGACATTGCCTTTCTCAACTGAGGGACGATATGCTCTACGCTCTTGTCCGTCTTCGAATTATGCTTTACGTCTGGCTTATCTTGCTTAGTAGGTGCTAAACCTTTGCTGTCCCGCGCGGCATCTCTTCGTGCATCTTCTGCGGCACCTTCTTCAATGGCAAGTTCTTCTTGCTCGGCAGTATACTCATTGAATGAGTCCAGATAGCCCACTTCAAAGTCTTCATTCTTTGCGTTGTGCGCTCCATCTACTGCATTAAAGAATTTCTTTTTATCTTCGTCAGACATATCCGATAATTTCTTACCAGTCTTTTTCAGCATCGCTTGAAATTTATCTTTATACTCCATCTCCAAAAGAGATGTAATTTCTTCTGTTGTCCACTCTTCAGCGTATACAAAACCTTTTCTAACTGCCATCTCGCCACGGCTTGCAGTTACTTTGCGGACCTTCTGAGTTTTTGGATTAGCAATTAGAGTATCTTTCTTTGCTTTTGGCTTTGGTGTTTTAGATCCAGTAATGCCATAACCTACTGGCTTATTCATCTGGTTTTTCTTAGTCATAGGACGACCAGATGCTCTTTGAACTTCTCCACCTTCAGCAACAACTTCTTCTTTCTTGATGCCAGGATCAGTTTCTTTTTCAGCATTGGCTGATTTTTTAGATGCGGCTGCGGCTTTCTTTTGTGCTTTTAGCCTTGCATCTTCTTCCGCGGCAGTAGCCATGGCTTTAAATGCACCTTCACCTAAATTATGTTTTTTCCATACGTCTAACGGGGATGGTCCGGTCTCTTCTTTTTTCATTGGGTATCCTTGTGGGGCAGTTGATTTACCATATACTGGTTCCATTTTACCAGTTGCAGGATTTTTCTTTTGCCCAGTTTGTACTTTGGTTGTTTTTGATTTGGTTCGATTGAAAGAGTTAGATTCTGGATCTCGGTCCATCATGCCTTCTTTTTGCATGGACTTGGTACTACTTGAGTATGTATTCAACTCATAAGGATGAGTACCACCTTTATTATAGACTTGCACATGAATCATGTGCTTCTTACCAGATTCTTTATGTTTAGCAGGAATATTGACTCTAGTTGTTTTGCCATTTCCTGGCTTCTTGGAGTCTAATCCAATATGCTGTGCTTTGTCATCAGGACTAGAGTGAATATTATCTCTTTTTGCATGATGTGCAAATGCATGATTAACTGCATCAGTATAGGACTTGTGACCAGTTTTATATGCGCTACCTTCAGTCAAATCATCTTCGCTTACGAAATCTGCCTCTTCGATACCAGATAGAATTGCTTCCATATCTTCGTCTGTCAATGTTTCTTCATCATCTGGATCGAATGCTTCGTTTCTTTTAGATTTTTGAAATTCGTTATACGCTTTACGCCTATCATCGTTTGCTTTCTTTTCAGCTGGCGTCATCTGAGATACTGGCTTTTTCTCTGCTGGTGTATCGTATGCTTCATCGAAATCTTTTCTAACGTACTCTTTACCACCGGCACCAATGTCTGATACTCTTGTTTTGATTTTTTTAGGATCGACCTTGACTTTAATCATCTTTTTAGGTTTTTGTGGCGCGCCATATTCATCTAGCTGTTCTGATTCTTCTTTTACTTCAGGCTTTTCATGTGAATAGCCCATCTTCTTCATGCGTAGATGATCTTCTTCTTTCTCAGCTTTGTAGCCTTTACCAGTTTTAGGATCGTACATCATGTGAGGTTCGAATTCTTCTTTAACTGCTTTTGGCTTACCACAAGACTCGCAGATTGCATCATCGCAATCGCAATCACATGAACAAGTTTCTTTTGCTTCTTGTTGATACTTGTTCTTTTGAGTATTCTGTTTTGCTCTATTAAATACTGCATCGTCTCCTAAGACAATAAACATAAAGCTATTTAACAACGACTTAACGGCATCTCTTTCATTGGGTGCCATAGCTTTACCATCATTTAACTTTGCAAGACCCCTTTTTAGAATAGGAAGTTTAGCAGGTGACATTAAGCCCTGACGAACCAGCATATCTAGACGCCTAGATTGATCGGCTTCTAGAAGTGGTTCTCCCTGCATAACATCTCTAATTTGTCTTTCAATTGACATTGGGTTATCTCCTAAAGATTATTTGTAATCATATTTATAAAACTACGATACCCAGGAAAGTTTTTTATGCTTGTATTCTTCAATTACTTTCTTCCTTTCTTCTACTGGTGGGTGCATTGTTGTACCCAACTCACCAAATGACTTTAATAAATCTTGTTTTTTGTACCCTACCGACGTCCAGTTGGCTTGATTGAAGATTGGAATACCTCTTTCCCAGTATCTTTTATGTCCATACAACTCTTGTTGGCACCCTAACCACGCAGTTATAACATCCCAATATTCATTTTTCCAAAGTACCTGATGCATATGAAACATAGGATTATTTGGATCAGGTTTCATTTTAATCATTCTATTCTTGTTGAAATCGTCAACATTTGGATCATCTAGAATTGCTTGAAACTCTGCATCAATATTGTCAATCTCTACTGGTTGTGCCCTTCTATAATTGTATTTATCAAGGTTTGTGGACAGTATATTACTGCGAATTATAGAGTGTGGTCCTGCCATAGGTATACTTAAATCGAACATAGACATTGCTTCTCTTTGCCAATTCTTATCTATCCAATCAAATGTCCAATCTAAAGTTTCTCTTGTCTCATCTGGCAATCCCCATATAAAACTCATCTCACCTCTATAAAATCCATTTTCTTTTAGAAAGTATTCTTTTGCTTCTAATATACCCTCAAGAATCTTTTTTGGGTCCCCACCTTTACCCATTGCTTTTGCAGAATCTCTGTTAGTAGATTCAATTCCATATAAATGGCTATTGAATCGCATTCTAGCAAGTTGTTCTAGATCGCCTTTGCGTTGTGTCATCAGATCAGCACGTATGTACCCAGTAAAATCTACTTCAAATGGTAATTGTTGTACTACATCTGCATACTTTGTGATCTTTTCTGTGTAATCATTGAAAGTATCATCGGTAACAATATAATCTGTTGTACCCCATTTATCAT
>CERI01017079.1_pt1 | contig 10305 bp, 8 predicted proteins | sample 350261 | NCBI WGS metagenome assembly CERI01 (sample SAMEA2620979, study PRJEB7988) | marine metagenome | isolation source: saline water (ENVO:00002010), including
TGATTTTGAGTCGTGTAAAAAATATATTATAGATGAACATGCATCCATTAATGCATAGAACTTAACTTTTAGCATTTCTTTAAACATGCTTTCACTGGTAATAAAGCATGTTTATTTTTTAATTTTAATTAAAAACCCTAATATTTTTATTTTTAATTTTAGAGATTTCAATTAAACCTCCTTTTTCTAATAGAATAGGAAGAGAGTCAAGTGAAATAAACCTAAGTTTAGGTTTATAATTTATGTAATCTTGAAAAAGAATGCCACCGTGTTTTCGATAATTTGTTGCAATTCGAAATCTTGTCCCTCCCCCGTCACTCAAATAATTATAAGCCAAAAATGCAATAAGGTGACTTTCTTGATCAATCCAATAACGGTATTCATCTTTGAAATCTTTACCTCCACCAGATTGATTAAAAAGAACTTTCACAGACCAATATTTTTTTCCAAAAATTGTGGTTGTCCCTAAAACCTCTGAAATAACTGCATCATCTTTCAAAGGATTAGGAAGTTGAAAAAAATACATTACAGAATTCAAAGAATTTGAATATAATTCAATGATACTATCGTTAAGTTTAACTGGTCTGTCGTTTTTATATCGCCGCAATCGATTTTTTGAAGTCATAACATCAATAATGCATATCCCCTCACTTGATTTAGTTCGTTGATAAGAATAAAACGATGGTTTTTTAATCAATTTGTAATTATAATCTCTAAAATCAAAAGAAATTGAAAAATCTCTTTGATCCCATCCATATGCAGCTATTGATTGATCTATAATTTGGTCTGAATTAATTGATTTTGTTTGAGAACAAGAAACTAGATAAAAGCAGAAAAAAAGAAGATATTTTTTAATAAACAAAATTGATAAATTATTAATAAATCCTATTTAAAACGAAGATACAACTAAAAGATATGGTTTATTTTTACATAAATTATTACATAATGAAAATTCTTAAAACTTTAATAATTGGGAGTGGTCCGGCAGGATATACAGCTGCGATTTATGCTGCACGAGCAGATTTAAATCCAGTACTTTATACTGGTATGGAACCCGGTGGGCAGCTCACCACAACAACTGAAGTAGATAATTTCCCGGGCTACCCTGAAGGTGTCGATGGACCAACCATGATGGTTCAATTACAACAACAAGCTGAAAGGTTTGGAACAGATGTTCGTATAGGGTTTATTAATAAAGTTGAATTTTCAACAGATCCAGGAGGAACTCATAAAGCATATACTGAGGATGGAACGGAATTGCACGCAAGTACCATTATTATAAGTACGGGAGCTACAGCCAAATATCTTGGTTTGCCAAGTGAGCAACGTTTGCGCGGCGGGGGAGTTTCTGCATGCGCTGTTTGTGACGGATTTTTTTATAAAGGTCAGGAAGTTGCAATTGTTGGTGGTGGTGATACAGCCGCTGAAGAAGCTACCTACCTCGCTAAGATTTGTTCTAAAGTAACTATGTTAGTTCGAAAAGATACAATGCGTGCATCCAAAGCTATGCAGCACCGTGTAACCAATACAAAAAATATTGATCTTAGATACAATACTGAAATTGATGAAGTTCTTGGAGATCAAGTAGTAGATGGACTCCGTATGAAAAATAATAAATCTGGATACACAGATGAAATTTCTATAACTGGTTTGTTTATTGCTATTGGCCACAAGCCAAATACTGATATTTTTAAAGAACAATTAGAAATGGATGATGCGGGGTACTTAATCACAAAAGGTAAAACAACAGAAACAAACGTTCCTGGAGTTTTTGCTTCTGGAGATGTTCAAGATAAAGAATATCGTCAGGCGGTTACAGCTGCAGGTACAGGATGTATGGCTGCATTAGATGCAGAACGTTATTTGCAAAGCGTAGAAGAGCTTATAAAAATCTAAATTTATTTTAATCCAAAAGTAGCTGAAGTTTTTCCCATTTTTTCATCAAGTTTTCTAAATCTCTCTTTTTAGCTTGATAGACATCAAAGAAATTGGTTTGACTAATAGTAGTTTTATAATTTATTTCAAGATCAAAATCTATTTTTTTAATCTCTTTTTCTAAGTCTGAAATTTGTCGTTCTAGTTTTGATATTTTTTGTTGGGCTCCGCGAATTTCTTTTTGCCTCTCATAAGAGTTTTCCTTTTCTTTAATCGGTTTTTTTATTTGGTCTTTACTTTTTTTTTCTAGTTCTTTTATGGAAGAAAATTTTTGATCTTCCAGATATGCATTTATATCTCCTAAAAAAGTTTTGACTTCGCGTTGTTTAAATGAAATCACCTTTTCACAAAGTCCTTGTACAAAGTCACGGTCGTGTGAAACTAAAATTAGGGTTCCTTTGAACTTATTCAAAGCTTCCTTCAATACATTTTTAGAAGCGATATCTAAATGATTGGTTGGCTCATCCATCACTAGAACATTAAAAGGCTGAAGTAATAATTTACATAAGGCTAAACGATTTCGCTCTCCTCCAGATAGAACATGAACCTTTTTATCAACTGCATCTCCTGGAAAAAGGAATGCCCCTAATAAATCACGAACCTTGGTCCTGTTCTCTGGAGTTGCAGAGTCTTCAGCAGATTCAAGTACTGTTTTTTTACCATCTAAATAGGTCGATTGATTTTGAGCAAAATAGCCAATTTGAACATTGTGCCCCAATCTTACTTTTCCCTTACTTTCAAGTTCTCCTACTAAAATTTTTGCAAGAGTAGACTTCCCTTGGCCGTTCTGACCGACAAAAGCAGTCTTTTCTCCTCTTTCAATATCTATATTTACAGAATCAAGTACATGTTTATCACCAAAAGACTTAGAAATGTCTTTAGCTTCTAAAATTATTTTTCCTGGTTGATGTGAAATAGAAAATTCAAATTTAATTTTTTTACTCTCCTCAGGGTCAATCTCTATTCGATCAATTTTATCCAATTTTTTTATTAGTGATTGAGCCATACTTGCTTTTGATGCTTTAGCACGAAAACGTTCAATTAGTTTTTCTGTTTGTTGAATCTGTTTTTCTTGATTCTTTTGAGCGGCTAGCTGTTGAGTACGAAGTTCTTTTCGAATCTCCATATACTTCGAATATGGTTTTTTAAAATCAAAAATGCGCTGATGAAGAATTTCTATAGTCCTATTTGTGATTTGATCAAGAAACATCCTGTCATGAGAGACCATTACTAAAGCACCCTTAAAATTTTTTAGGAATTGCTCCAGCCAAATAATAGATTCTATATCCAAATGATTAGTTGGTTCGTCAAGTAAAAGAATATCGTTGTCTTTCAAAAGGAGTTTAGCCAATTCAATTCGCATTCGCCATCCTCCAGAAAAAGTATCTGTTGAAGCATTTAAATCATTGATCGTAAACCCAAGTCCTAAGAGTATTTTTTCAGTTTGAGACTGGTAGTGATACCCTCCAATCATTTCAAAACGATTGTTTAATTCATTCAACTCGTCCAATACTTCCATATAAGATTGACTTTCGAAGTCTTGGGTTTCTTCCATGATTTTGTGGATTTCTTCCTGTCGTGTCTCTACTTTTTTAATTTCTTCAAAAGCTAAATAGGCCTCTTCTAAAACTGAACGCCCATTGTCAAAATCAAGGTCTTGAGGTAAATACCCGATTTTACGATTTTTTTCTAATGCAAAGCTTCCTGATGTTGGCTGATTCTCAAGAGTCATTAACTTTAACAAGGTTGATTTGCCAGCGCCGTTTTTTCCAATTAAGCCAACATGGTCTCCTTTTGCTAAACGAAAAGAGATTTGATCAAAAAGAGTTTCTCCTCCAAAGCTGACCGTGATATTATGTGCATTAAACATCTATATTTTTTGGATTGCTAAAATAAGTTTCAAATCGATCAATCGCTAGTTCAGGATATAATTTTTTTTTCTCAACCACAAACTTATACATCCATTTTGCCAATAAGGGCCCCATCAAAACCCCTCTAGATCCTAAACCATTAAAAATATAAAGGTTTTTTTGTTTTGGATGAGATCCTAACAAAGGACGACGATCTTTGACTGTGGGTCTAATGGCTGCTTTATGATCAACTACCTCGAATGTGCAGTCTAAAAGACTTTTTAACTTTATCAAAATCCAATCTTTTCCTGATTTAGTTGGTTTTGAAGTTTTATCTTTTCGATCAAAATTTGCACCTACCCAAAACAGGTCTTTTTCAATTGGCACAATGAAAAGTCCAGCTTTTATTATTTTTTTTTGAGATAATACTTTTGAACGGATATGTAAAAACTCTCCTTTAGATCCTTCTAATGGAAGGTATGAAAACCACGGATTCCTTTTGAGTTGAAAGCCTTCACAAAAAACAATATATCTAGCTTTAACGTCCTTATATTCAATTTTATTATTAATAAATTTTAATTCCCCGTAGTCAAATTCTTTTTGGCTAAATGAATTTGAATCTAATTTTTTTTTAAATCCTTCTAATGTTTTGCAAATATCTAACTTTCCTACATTTTGAAGTTTTGCATATCCAAAATTAGCATTTAGCCCTTTATTAGCCTCATTTTTAATCAATGGAGACAAAAAACGATCCAATCCCTTTCTATTTGATGCTACAGTCCAGTTATTGTGATCAGATAATCGATTAAAATAATAATTGATAGGTATTTTTTGAAATACATTTATATTATATTTTTCTTCAAAAAGACTATAAGTAGAAATTGCTTGATCAAAAAATTCTTCTCCTCGCCATGACATAGTGTATCTCTTCAATACAGTCGGATTAAAAACTCCACCTGCGTTTTTACTTGCTCCCTCTTTTTCATTAGATATAATAAGAAAGTCTTTTTTGTGTTTTTGTAATTCAAGAGCATAATGAAATCCTGCTAAGCCAAAACCTACAATTATAGCGTCTTTCATGTCTCTATAAATATCACAAAAAAAGCGCTATTGTTTCCAATAGCGCTTCCAGTTGTAATATAAAAATTTAATTGTTCCACATATCTTGTTCAAAATCACGAATAACTGACTTGATTCGTTCTGATTCAATTAATTGACGTAATGCATCCTCATATATATATTCTTTGACCTCACGGTCTTCATAAACATTTTCTTCCTTATATATTGAAGAGTTAAAGCGTCTTGAATTAAGCATCATATCAAATGTTATTGACTTTGAAGAATTTCTGGTGTTAAAAACTCGATGCTTGTTTAAGGTTTCTCGAGCATCTGGGAACCATACCCAAAATAATGGAAGAATATCCGGATCCTCAGAACTTTCTGAAAGAGTTGAAACATCTTGTGCTCCAGGGGCAATTCCTAATAAACGATATCTAAGTTCTCCCAAACGTTTGTTAAAGTACCATGTCCCTTTTATAAAATATTGAACTACTTTAAATGAATCAATTATATAAACATCATAGTCATCTTCTGTTAATTCTTCTTCAGCAATAACGCCAGAATTTATTTTTTGTCTAGCTTCTTCTGTAATTTTTCTGTCTTCAAGTTTTACTGTCAAATCATCGTAAGTAAGTTTTTCTTTAAAATAATCTGTTTCATAGATTTCTGTAATATTTCCTTCTTGAATATTGTCCATTAAAACTCTAAAAAGAGATTGTCGATCACTTGATAAAAACCCATTATTTACTGAGGGATAATAATATGGAAAGTTAATCCTTTCATCTAAATCAATAACTTCCCAAATTGTTTTTGACCAAAGAACATCTCTATCATCCACATAACCATACTCAACAGGATTAGAATAATTTGCTTCAGTCTGCTCGTAAAGTAGACCAACTTCTTGAGGTACTTTGGCGTTTAACAAGTTTGACTGACCAATGGCACTATTAAAAACAATTAAAGCTAGGGTTGAAGTAAAAAATAAAATATTCTTCATAAGTGGAACAAATTAATTAACTGTAATCGATATTGGAGATGTTTGTCCTAGTTTATAACTCGGATTTGAAGGAATTATTACTTCGATATCAGAAATAATTACAGTTTGTCCGTTTTTGATTCTACTTAACATGGATTTTGCCTTGTTGTCTAGTCTATTACCTTGAATAACAATACTAGTTTGTCCAGGTGCTCGAAAACGAAAAGATTTTGTCTGTAAGGGTAAATCAAAATCAAAATCTTCTAATCTAGCTTCCACTGTACCTCTTTCTAAACTTGATTTTGGGATTGAAAAAGATCCGGATTTTCCTCTGAAATATCCTGCAGGCTTTGGAATTTCCTTGATCCTAAAAGTTGAAACTGATGAGACTCGTTTACCGTCAGGAAGTGTTCCTGAAACATTTATTTTTACTTCTGTCCCCTTAGATGGAAACACATTATATTTACTACCACGCACACGTTTTAAACCAGGCGCTGATGCCTTCACTTTACTATCTTGAATTCCAGGAATTGAAATAGTCATTGGGTTTTGAACGCCTCTATAAACAACATTCATTTTATCAGCTGAAATTACTGCTGAATTAGGTTTGGAAATTACAGTATATGTCTGGTTAACACTAATTTTAGATTCCTCACCATCATTTAAAAAAATTAAATCCCCTTCAATTGAATGGTCTCCAGGATTTCCAGCATTCACATTTAATTTCACCCCTCCAGGGATCAAATCATAATCCTCTTCATTAAGTTCTCTTCCATCCAGTGTAAGAGCAACACCATTTGGATTTTGAGCACCTCCTTTTCTTCCTAAAATTACGCTTCCATCAAATTTTTCTCCTTGATAATAAGCTCCTTTTTCAGTAACAAGTAAACTAGTATAATTAGACTGATTAACCTTAGAAGACATCTTCAATTCCTTACCCATTAATGTTGCAAAAACATCATGTTCAGTTTGACGAATATCGTTTTGCATCATTGTAAGTTTTGCTAAAGATGATATTAGAGGAAAACCTTTAAAGCTTGCATCTAACCACGGCTCATCAATATCATCCCTATTTTTGATGTTATTGTTTTGGTCACCAGTAAAAAAACGTGCTTCAACCATATCAATTGATTCAGGGTAACGACTACCAAATACTTGAATTACATGCATCTTGTATTCTTGAATCATATCAATAAAATTATTTTTTGCTTCTTCTGAACCTTCTTTGAACCAAATAACATCTAAAGCTTCTCCTTTGTCCATTTGAGCAAATTCTTTAAGCTCAGGATCTTTCTCTCTTTGCTTCTCTGTGATGGTAGTTTTTATTTCTTCGATTGAATTAAAGAAAGCATCAGATTCTGTTTTTATTTGTTCAGCGGTTTTTTTATGTGCAATCCACTTACCTCCTTTTTCTTCTGCATTTACAAGAATATTTTCTAAAAGTGCATTATTACTTTCATACACACGAACGTTGGCGTCTGAAATCTTCTCATACATTTGCCCAAATCCATCAAGTACTTCTTTGCTTACATTGAGTGCAAGCATGGTAATAAACACCAAATACATCAGGCTGATTAATTTCTGCCTTGGGGTTTCTTTAGCTCCAGCCATTTCTTTTTATTTTTTTGACATGGCATTTAGCATGCCACCATAAACGTTATTCAATGCTGCTAAATTAGCAGATAAACTTTCCATTTGAGCTCTGAGTTGTTGAGCGTCTTGATTTATCTTTTCTTTTAACTCTGAATTTCCTTTCGCATTTGAAACTTGTTGCTGATAATTTGCATTTAACTGCTCCAATTGTCCAGCGGCTTTAGCCAGCTCTTGTGAATAGTTTTGGGATGCAGAAATTGCATCAGAAGCCGGGGATAATGCTTTTGCTGAATTTTCAAGACCTTTAATGCTCTTTGCTAATGAATTCATTAAATTAACATCTAGCTTTGCTTCTTGCATTAAAGCATCAATTTTTGAAGAAAGTCCCTGTTCACCGCCACCTGAAGTTTTGGCTGGTCCTGCTCCTTTAACCTTTTTGACAAAATCAGTATGTTCTTCCTTAATCTCACCTGTATTTAAAGCGGAAACTGTGAATATTAGAGCTTCGGTCCCTAATCCTAATCCTAGTACAAGTCCTCCTGTAATAGGTCCTATTTCAAGGTGCAAGATTTTAAAAAGTGCACCAATAATAACTACTGCCCCTCCAAGTCCAAATAGCATATGCATTGCTACTTTACTTCTCAATCGTTTGTTTAAAGCTTTATCTGTCATTTTTTATGATTTTTAATTTTTAAATATATGAAGATATAATTAAATATATGTCCAAAATGATTAAGTAATCCAATGGGGGCTAATTAAATAAAGTATTAATCTAAAAAATGACTGATTAAAGTCAAATTATTTATTAACTATTTAATTTTAACATTTTGTGGTCCTAAGTAATCCTGAACTGTTCTAAAACCAATATAACTTCTTGATGTGTCAGAATATTCAAAGTCTCTAGAGCTGACACGTAAAAAGTAAGCTACATCTTTCCATGAACCGCCTCTTACGACTTTTCGTTCTTCGTCATTAAAAGACATATTTGGATTTAAAGAAGATACATATTCATAGGATCCAGCATTATAGGAAGAATTTGTCCATTCAGCCACATTTCCAGCCATGTTATACAAGTTATAATCATTTGGAAGATAGGATTTGGCTTCGACAGTATAAACTGCTTGATCTACAGCGTAGTCACCACGTAAAGGTTTAAAGTTAGCTAGAAAACAAGCTCTATCATTAAGCAAATACGGAGATCCCCAAGGGTATGTCCCTGAGGGTATTCCGCCTCGAGCTGCATATTCCCACTCAGCTTCATTAGGAAGACGGAAACGACTTACGTTGGGTTTACCTTTTTCACGTTGATGACCATTTTTAAATTTAGTTCTCCAATTACAAAATGCCACTGCTTGAGTCCAAGAAACACCAACAACGGGATAATCTTGGTATGCAGGATGAGAAAAGTAATCATTATGCATCGGCTCATTGTAAGAATAAGTGAAGTCTTTAATCCATACTGTTGTATCAGGATATATTTGAACTTCTTCTTTTTTAATAAATGGTTTTCTATCAATAAATTGCTGACGCTTTCTCTTTGATTCGGCAGCAGCCCCTTCAGCATCGAACCAGGTATACAGGTATTTTATTTTTTCAACATCTATCTTCATTTCTCCATCATACCACAAGTCTGGTGGTAAATAGAGGGAATCCATAATTCTAGCATAATTTTTATCTGTGTAATCTTCTGTATCCCAGGTTAAATCAGCATCCCAATTTAAAGCTCTACCAGCATAAAGATCTTCATCTACGTCATAGTATGATTCACGCATGTATTTTTGGTATTCGCTTAATTTTGTAGTATCTGAATCTTGAAAAACAAATTCACCTATACCGTCTTTATTGTCTTCTCCAAGTCCTAATTCTTCTGCTTCTCTTGCTAACATGGCAAGTGCTATAGAATCTTTCACCCAATAAACGAACTGGCGATATTCGCTATTGGTAATTTCTGTTTCATCCATGTAGAAGGATGGAACCGTAACAGTTTTGGCTGGAGCATTTTGCAATTGAGCTAGATCTTCATCAGATTTACCCATTATATAAGCTCCTCCTTCAACAAGAACCATTCCGAAGGGCTTCTCTCCAAACCACTTTTTCTGTTTTACACCAATAAGTTCACCTCTGTTTTTGCTTCCGCATGAAACCACTAAAAAACAAAGTATTAATAAAACTAAAAGTCTTTTCATTAAATTTTTATTAAAACGCGTATTTTGTTTTAATAGAGTATAAAACTACTTATTTTTTTTTATAAACTATAATTGCTCAACAAATGAATCTAAATTAGGTTAATCTTCATACTTATTTCATATCCTTAAATCAGTTAATCCTTTTTATCGCATTATACCACCTTTCAGGGATGATATCTTGAGATGCAGATTCATAATCATTTTTTGTGCATGCTAATAACGCTGAAGTTTTTGTTTTATTATCTAAATACGTATCATTTGTTAATTCCATCCACCATCGATTGCTCTTTTCACTTTTGTAAAAAACAATAGTTTGGTTTGAAAGAGTAACTGAATATTTTAAAAAACCTTCATTAATATTTACAGGGTATTCATCAAATCGATATTGTACTCCTTCTATGAAATACCATATTATCTGAGCTGCTAACTGGTCCATCATAGGAGTAGATGGCAACTCATATAATCCAATAAATCCAACCCGATCGCTAATTCCAGCATATCTACTTAATGCACAAATAGATCTTGAATCTATTCCATTGGGCTGACCTTTGAGTGGATCGGCAATAGCCTCCCAGGATAAACATTTCATATCAAAACCTACAATATCAGCATCTCTAAAAACAGGTTCTACCAGTTGCGTGTCGTCCAAAACTTGCCCTAACCTAATTCCCTCGAAATATAATTTATCCATTAGATCTTTTTCCTC
>CERI01061148.1_pt1 | contig 10302 bp, 10 predicted proteins | sample 350261 | NCBI WGS metagenome assembly CERI01 (sample SAMEA2620979, study PRJEB7988) | marine metagenome | isolation source: saline water (ENVO:00002010), including
TAGAGGTAAAGCACCATTTGAGTCAATTTTATCTCATGGTTTTGTAGTAGATGGCAAAGGTTTAAAGATGTCAAAGTCAGTTGGGAATGTAATTGCCCCTGAAGATATTCTTAAAAAATATGGTGCTGATATCTTAAGAATTTGGGTTGTCTCTTCAAATTATGCTGAAGATTTAAGAATTGACTATTCAATTTTAGATCAACATGCTGATTCTTATAGAAAAATAAGAAATACATTTAGATATTTGCTAGGAAATATTAATGATGAATTTGAAGAAATTAATTTAGAAAAGATTAATATTAAAGCTCTTCCAGAGCTTGAACAATTTATGCTTAATAAAATTTACTTATTAGACTTAAATTTTAAAAAATATTTTAATAATTATGATTTTCATAATCTTTACAAAGAACTTTTAAATTTTTGCACCGTTGATCTTTCGGCATTTTATTTTGATATTAGAAAAGATTGTTTATATTGTGATACAAAAGATTCGACAAAAAGACAGTCGACAATATTGTTATTAAAAATAATTCTTAATGCACTTTTAAAATGGTTTGCACCAATACTTTCTTTTACAACAGAAGAAATATTTAAATTAGTAAGTGATAAAAAAAGTATACACTTAGAGAAATTTATCAATTTTCCAATTAATTTTAAAAATGAAAGTTTGAGCTTGAAGTGGTTAGAATTAATCAAGATTAGAAATATATGCAACCTAAGTATTGAGGAAAAAAGAGCAGATAAAACACTTGGTTCAAGTTTAGAGGCCTCTTTGAATATTAAACTAAATAAAAAAAACTTAGAAATAGTTAAGAATATTGAATTAGCAGAACTATGTATTACCTCAGCTGTTAATATTGAAGAAAGCAATCAAGATGAAATCTTGGTTGAAACAGAAAAAGCCAAAGGTACAAAATGTCAAGTATGTTGGAAAATAAGTACCCAGCCTTGTGATAGACATGGTAATTAATATATTAAAAAAAAATTTGCTTAGTTTTTTCATAGTAACAATAATTTTTATTTTAGATCGTTTAAGTAAATATATTATTTTGAAATTGTCCGAACCATTAGGCGAATTAAATATATCAATTACATCGTTTCTTGATTTTAATTTGCTGTGGAATGATGGTATTGCATTTGGTTTGCTCTCCTTCGAGCAAAACTTGTATTATAATGTTATCACACTAGTAATAATTTTAGTTACATTGATAGTAATATGGTTTGCACACAAATCAAAAGGATTAGAGAAATATTGTTTTTTAATGATTTTTGGAGGATCATTAGGCAATATATTTGATAGGTTATACTATTCCTCTGTCATAGATTTTATAGATATTAATATAAACAATTTTCATTGGTTTATATTTAATGTTGCTGATATGTTTATTTTTTTAGGTGTTATTATGTTACTTATTTTAGAATTATTAAATAAAAACAAAATATGAAAAAAGTTATAACATCAACTTTGTTAATTTTACTCTTAACATCATGCCAATCAGCAAAAGATGCTTTTACTTTAAAAAAAAAAAATACTGCTGATGAATTCCTAGTAGAAAAAAAAAGCCCTTTAGTCTTACCCCCTGATTATGGAAAGCTTCCTATGCCTGAAAATGAAAAAATTGTTAATGATGACACAAGTCAAGATGAAGTTAAAAATTTAGTAACTAGTGATAAAAAAATTTTACCATCAAAAATAAAAAAAAATACTAAGCCAACATCTCTAGAAAAGTTAATTATAAAAAAAATCAAATAAACTTGATGTTAATTGAAAATATAAAATTAAGTAATTTTCAGATTAAAAAAGATTCTTTAATTCAAAAAAAAAAAGTTTTTAAGTTATTTAAAGATTTGATCAAAAGTGAAAACACTATTCTATCTTCAATGAGTAAGAATTATAAAGATTCTTACAAAAAAAAATTAATATTAGATCTAAAAAATATAAATAATGTTAATTTAATTGGAATGGGTGGGTCAATTCTTGGTGCTAAAACTATTTATAGTTTCTTAAAGCCCAAATCAAAAAAATTTAATTTTATAGATAATTTTTCTAACAACGTTTTAAATAGTGAAAAAAAAAAAAATATAAATTTAATTATATCCAAATCTGGCAATACATTAGAGACTATATCTAATTCAAATATTCTAATTAATAATAGTAAAAATAATATTTTTATTACCGAGAATAAAAAGAGCTACTTAATGAGTTTAGCAAAAACTTTAAAAGCTAAAGTGATACATCATAATAATTTTATAGGAGGAAGGTATTCTGTTTTATCAGAAGTAGGAATGTTACCAGCACAACTAATGGGATTTAACCCAAAAAGTTTTAGAAGATTAAATCATTTAATAAAGAATAAAAAATTTATAAATTCACTAATTCAGAATGTCTCTAGTATTTTTACATTAAATAAAAATCATAAAAATAACTCAATTATTTTAAACTATGACGATAGATCTAATGATTTATTTAGTTGGTATCAACAGCTAGTAGCTGAAAGTTTGGGAAAAAAAAATAAGGGTATTCTGCCAATGACGTCTATCATGCCAAGGGATAATCATAGTTTAATGCAGTATTACCTTGATGGAGCCAAGAATCATTTTTTCACCCTTTTTTTTGTAAAAGACAAAAATTCAAAAAAAATAAATAACAAAAAAATATTAAATTCATGTTCTTATCTTAAAAATAAAAGCCTTAACGAAATTTCTTATTCTCAATTTTGTGCAACTAAAAACGTTTTTAAAAAAAAAAATATTCCATTTAGAAGCTTTGAAATCCAAGATAGAAATGAAAAAACTCTAGGAGAGCTTTTCACATTTTTTATTTTTGAAACAATTTTATTAGGTCAAATGATGAAGATTAATCCATTTAACCAACCAGCAGTTGAGCTAATTAAAAAAGATACTATAAAATTTTTAATTGCAAAAGATAATTTTTGAAATACCGTAATAACGCTCTTCAAAAATATTAATTTTTTTTGATAACTCTAATTTATCTTTTTTATGTCTATGAATTATCATAATTCCTTTTTTATTAAGGAAATTCTGGTCTATTACTTTTTCAATAACTTCATTAACTTTTAACTCCTGGTATGGGGGATCAACAAAAATAATATCAAATTTTAAATCAATTTTTTTATTTAATTGTACAAAATCAAAACAATCTTTTTCAATTATTTCATAATTTTCAATTTCTTTTAAAGATCTTATATTTTTTTCCAAAACCTTTAACGTCTTAGGATAGTTTTCTAAAAAGGTAACTTTTTTTGCTTCACGCGATAAACATTCTATTCCAAAAGAGCCAGAACCTGAAAATAAATCCAAAACTGAAGAGTTTTTAATATTAATATTAATTTTTTTAGAATGTTGAATTAAATTAAAAATTGATTCTTTAACAATATCCTTTAATGGTCTTGTATTTTTATCATCAGGAAGAAATAATTTCTTACCCTTAAAAGTTCCACCTATAATTCGCATTATTCAATAACTTTAAATCCAATATCTTTTCTATAAAAACCATTTTTCCAGTCCAATTTTTTAATGTGTTTAATAACAGCCTCTCTACTTTTTTTAAAGCTTTTTGATTTAGCAACAAAATTTAATACTCGACCGCCATTTGAAAGAATCTTGTAGTTGTTAATTTTTGTTCCTGCATGGAATATATATTCATTGTCCGTAAGAATAATTTTATTTAAATTTTTAATTTCTTTATTATTTTCATACTTCTCAGGATATCCTTTAGAACACAAAACAATTGATATGGATTTGCTATCATGCCAATTTAAAGATATCTGATCTAATTTTTTATTAATAACTGCCTCAACTATTTCAAAAAAGTTTGTTTTAAGTCTGGGCAAAATAGTTTGACATTCAGGATCACCCATTCTAACGTTATATTCAATTAAGTAAGGCTCATTTTCTAAAATCATTAAACCGGCATATAAAAAACCTTTAAAACTAACATTCATATCATCTAAAGCTTTTAAGGTAGGCTTGATTATTTTATCTAAAATTTTTTCATCTAGAGTATTACTTTCTAGGCGAGAAGGTGAGTATGCTCCCATACCACCTGTATTGAGCCCCAAGTCGCCTTCTCCAACCCTTTTATGGTCTTGCGCGGTGCCAAATTTTTTAATACTCTTTCCATCTGAAACCACAAAAAAACTCATTTCTTCACCTTTTAGAAACTCTTCAATTAAAACTACACTCGCTTTACCAAATTTACCATTGAAAATTTCATCGACTGCCTCTTCTGCCTGTTTTTTTGTTTCACAAATATAAACTCCTTTTCCAGCCGCAAGGCCATCAGCCTTGACCACTAAGGGAAATTTACATTGATCTAAAAATACTTGAGCTTTAAGAAAATTTTCAAAAATACCAAAATTGGCAGTTGGAATATTATATTTTTTACACAAATTTTTTGTAAATATTTTAGATCCCTCAAGTTGTGATGCAATTTTATTTGGACCAAAAACCTTAATTTTATTTTTTTCAAAAAAATCTACCAAGCCCTCAACTAATGGCTTCTCTGGTCCAATGATTACGATATCTATATTACTTTTATCAATAAATTTTTTTAATAACTTAAAATTATCAATATCTATATTAACATTTTTTGCTATGGCTTGAGTACCAGCATTTCCAGGAATACAAAAAATTTCCTCTACTTTATCAGAAAACCTAATTGCATTGCATAAAGCATGTTCTCTTCCACCACTTCCAATTATGCAAACTTTCATATAATGGTATATAAACTAAAAATGTATAAAAAATTAGCAAAATTAAAATATTTACCAAATAATTTTGAAGTTATTAAAGAGGGTGATCACGTGGTATGTTCAATATCTGGTAAAAAAATTTCACTAGAAAAGCTTACTTATTGGAATGTTGAACTACAAGAGGCTTATTATTCTTTCGTAGAAGCATCAAAAAAAAGAGAAAATAATTAATCAGTTTACTTCCATCTATTATGTGTCCAAATCCATTGATCTGGATTTTTAAGAATCATTTTTTCTATAATTTTATTAAGATGTAAAGTGATATTTTCTATTGATTCATCTTCATTAAATTTAATAGGATCATGAATAGTTAACTTAAAATCGTTATTTTTTAGACGTTCGATATAAATTGGAACAATTTTAGTATTAAATTTTTTTACAAATTGTGCAGGTATTGTAGTAGTTAATGCATTTTGATTAAAGAATTTGCTTTTAATTCCCTCAGAAACTCTTTGATCAATCATTAAAGCAATTGAAGTGTTTGTTTTAAATTTTTTCAATATTTGTTTTGTACCAGAAATTCCTTTTTTGATTTGAATTTTGCATATAAATTTTTTTCTTATATTTTCCATGATTGGATTTAAAAAAATATTATTTAAAGGTCTATATATTGCAGCAAGATCAACCCCAGATTTTTCTATTTGCATCGCCATTAATTCAAAGTTGTTGAAGTGTCCAGATACAAAAATAACTGGCTCTTGACTCTTTTTAATTTTTTCTAATATATGTTGATTTTCAACTATTATTTTGTTTAAGTAATTATCAGAAATTCTGAAATTTTTGATGAACATGTATTCAGATAATATTCTTCCATAATTCATCCACATTCTATTAAGAATTTTTCTTCTTTCGTTATCCGAAGATTGTGGCAACGCTTTTTTCAAATTTTCATTTGCAAGTTTACTTGATCTAAATATTGGACCAAGTATTAAGAATATAAATCCAGATAGATAGGAAGATAATTTTATACCAATTATTTTAAATATAAAAAAAAGAATAACGATACCAATATACTGAAATAAATATTTTATTCTTTTCATTTTTTATTCTTAATCATCTTTTTTAAAAATTGAATTAGATTTTTTTGATTATTAATTACAAGATCAACATTTATTCTTTTTATTTTTTTTTGATAAATTTTATGTATTTTAATATAGTCTTTTTCTGTAGTTAAAATTTCTACTTTAAGCTTATCAGCTTCATAAATCATTTTTTTGATATCATTTTTTTCATATTTGTAATGATCAGGGTATTTAAAATGTCGTATGATCTTGAATTTGTTTTTTATTAAAAGTTTTTCAAAATTATTTGGATTTCCAATACCTGAAAAAATTATATACTTTTTCCTTAAATTAAACTTCTTTAAGTTTATAATTTTATATCTTGAATTAAAAACTTTAATTTTTGGATTAATCTTTTTAATTATATTAATAACTTTATAGTTAGGTTGATTAACATTCTTTAAAAAAACAGCATCAAACCTTTTTAAGCTACTAAGTTTTTCTCTAAGTGGACCTGCTGGAATAAGGTTTCCATTTCCTATCCAGTCTAAAGTATCAAAACATACTAGCTTTAGGTTATATTCAATATTCCTATCTTGAAGACCATCATCAAAGATTATTATCTTATATTTTTTTTTTACTGCTTTAGTAATTATTTCTTTTCTATTCAATCCAGTAAAAAATCTTGTTTTATTTTTAAGTAGAATCATTTCATCTTTTTGATTTTTGTAAAATTTTTTAGCTGTTATTGTGGATTTATTAATTTTATTTATAATCTCAAACAATTTAATTGTAGTTGGTGTTTTTCCAGTACCACCTAAGTAGATGTTGCCAACACATATAGAAAAAATCTTTTTTGATTTATATTTTATAATATGATTAAAAAAAAAGTTACTTATCCTTATTGGAATAGTTAATGGTAGTAAAAGAAACGAAAAAAATTTTAGACTATCCTTATCCCAGAATTTAGGTTTAATTATCATCATTTATTAACCAAAGAGATTTCTCTGTATGTTTTTGTTAGAATATTTTGACCAATTATTTTTAGCTTATGTTTAATTTTATTATTTTTTATTTTATTTTTAAGCAGTATATTTAAACTGTTTAATAATTCTCTTTGATTATTTGTTTTTCTTGATATTTTATTTTTTTCCAAAAAAGCATATATTTCACTAAAATTTTTTGTAAATGGTCCAGAAATAATATTGCAGCCAAGCCTTGCGGCCTCTAAGGGGTTTTGCCCTCCATGCTTTATTAAAGAGCCTCCTAAAAAAACATCATTAGTAATATTAAAAAAATTTTTAGTTTTTCCATAGGAGTTAACTAAATAAATATCTACATCAGACCTTAGTTTATCTGAAGAGTTCTCAACATAAACTTTTAAATTATTTTTTTCTAAATCTTTCTTTATTTGTATGCATCTTTCTACATGTCGGGGTATAATTATTGTAAGTAAATTATTAAATTTTTTCTTTAATTTTAAATGAACGTTTCCACAGATCATCTCTTCAGGTTGGTGAGTGCTAGCAGCACACCAAACTCTTTTTTTTCTAAGAAACCCATTCAATTTGTGATCAATTTTAGAAATCTCAAATTCTGATTGTGAAAACTTTAAATTTCCGACTAGTTTAACTTTTTTAACTTTTAATTTCTTTAAAAAATTAAATGACTCTCTACTTGAAGCTAAACACAAATTAAATTTTGAAAAAATCTCCTTTGAAAATTTTTTAAAAAAATTCCATCTTTTAAAAGTTTTATAAGTTATTCTGCCATTGATTAAAATTATTGGAATCTTTAATGCATTGAGATTAAAAATAGTATTGGGCCAAATTTCAGAATCTATAAAAAAAACTTTAGATGGTTTCCAATAATTTATAAATTTTTTAGAAATATAATTTGTATCTATTGGAAAAAATTGATGAATTATTTTCTTCGATTTTATTTTCTTAATGATATTTGAGGAACTTAACGTGTTAGATGTAATTAATATTTGTTTAATATTATTATCTTTTTCAAATTTTTCCACTAAAGGTATTATACTTTGTAGTTCACCAACGCTTGCACCATGAAACCATATTAAACTACCATTAATTTTTTTTTTTGAAAAAAAACCAATTTTTTCTTTGAACCTTATTGAATGTTCTTTCTTTTTTAATAATCTGAATAAAATAATTAAAGGTGATATAAAATATATAAAATTAATTAACAACCTATATATAAATAACATTAGGATTTTTGAATTTGTTTGTCATAAAAGTTTTTGTAATCTTTAGATGAAATCAGTAATTCATCATGTTTTCCTTCACCCACTACTTTTCCTTTATCTATAACATAAATTTTGTCAGAGTTTAAAATAGTTGAAAGTCTATGCGCTATTACTATTGTTGTTTTTCCTTTTGTTAAAAAATTAATTGCTTTTTGAATCTTACTTTCTGTTTCTGCATCGAGGGAAGAGGTTGCTTCATCTAATAGAATAATTGAACTTTTTTTTAATATAGCTCTTGCTATTGATAGTCTTTGTTTTTCACCTCCAGATAGTCTTACCCCGTTTTCTCCAATTAAAGTCTCGTATTGATTAGGTAAATTTTTTATGAAATCATCAGCAAATGAATACCTAGCAGCTTCTTCTATCTCATTTTGAGAAGCATCTAAATTAGCGTAAGCAATATTATTTTTAATTGTATCATCAAATAAAGTAGTATCTTGACTAACTAATGAAATATTTTTTCTGACTGAGCTAACAGTTTTGTCATAAATAGATTGTCCATCAAAAAGAATATCTCCACTGTTCACATTGTAAAATCGTGGTATAAGATTAAGTATTGTTGATTTACCAGCCCCACTATGTCCCACAAGAGCTGTCATTTTTTTACCAGGTATGTCTAGATTAATTGAGTTTAAAATTTTATTTTCCTTTTTATCATAACTAAAATCAACATTATCAAATTTTATTCTACCTATTTCTATTTTTAAATTTTTAGCATCTAACTTCTCAGAAATTTCAGGCATCTCATCTATAATAGGCAAAACTCTTTTTGCACCTGATAATCCTTGTTGAATAGTCATATTTAATGTGGCTAACGACCTAACTGGCTGATAGGCCAGCATCATTGCCGCAAGAAATGAAAAAAAATTACCAACTTCTAGTTCATTTTTAACAACAAGCTTAGCTGATATAAAAATCAAACAAGCAATCATTATACCCGTTAAAACCTCCATTATTGGAGATGCCCTAACCAAAACTTCATTAATTTTAATATTTTTTTCTCTAAATTCATTTATAAATTGACCAGCTCTATTCCTTTCATAAGTTTCTTTTTGAAAAATTTTTGTTAATTTATGATTTTTAAAAATTTCAATTAGATATGAATTAAATTTACCTGCTGTAGTCATTTGCTGTAATGTTACTTTTCCAATTCGTTTACCCAAAGATTTTGCTGCAAAACTTGCAAGTGGAATCATAATTATAGCAACTATTGATAGTTTCCAATTTTGATAAAACATTACACCTAATAAGCCGACCAATGTTAATGAGTCTTTAGCTAAATTTAAGATAGCCGTACTAACTAAGCCAGTAATCATTCCCACATCATTTGTTAGATGTGTTATAAATTTTCCTGAATGTTTTCCATCTATAGTTTTTGTGTCAGCCATAATTAGAGTTTTAAACATATCTTTTTGAATGTTTGTTCTGATCTTTTCTGAAACACGAATCATAATTATTCTTGCTAAGTACAAAGATGAGCCTTTAATTGTAAAAGCAAATATAATTAGTCCCGGAATGATCAATGTTAAAGATTGATTTTGTTTAATGAAAAGTTCCTTAATCGCTGGATCTAATAAGTAAGCTACAGACGCTGTACTACCTGCAAGTAATACAGTAAAAAATACTGACAATAAAATATTTTTTAAATACTTTTTAGTATAATCCTTGTAAAGCCTCTTTAAAATTTGAATATCTGACATTTTAAAATTTACCTATTAATAAAGATAAAAGAATCATTAAACCAAGTAAATTATTAGATTTAAAAATTTTTAAGCAGTTATTTGAATTTTTAATATCCAATTTTTTTATTTGAAAAATAAACATATGAAAGCCAACTATCAATAAACTTATAAAGTAGAATTGATTAAACTTCATTAGTGCACCTACTAAAACTAAATTTATTAAAAAGATTACATAGCATAGTTTTAAAAAAAAATATGGTTTTGATTTAAATTTAATCGATGTTGATTTAAGTCCTATAATTTCGTCATCTTTGATATCCTGGAATCCATAAATTGTGTCAAAGCCAAGTGTCCAAAATATGGCTCCAAAATAAAATATCAAAGGAAAAATATTTATTTCATTGGTAATTGAAGTCCATCCAAGAATAAGACCATAATTGAATGTTATTCCTAAAAAAAGTTGAGGCCAATAAGTATACCGTTTCATTAGAGGATAAGTGAATGCTAAAGGCATAGATGCCAAAGCAAGAATAATAGTTAAAAAATTAAATTGTATTAAAATTATAAAAGCTACCAAA
>CERI01075404.1_pt1 | contig 10290 bp, 2 predicted proteins | sample 350261 | NCBI WGS metagenome assembly CERI01 (sample SAMEA2620979, study PRJEB7988) | marine metagenome | isolation source: saline water (ENVO:00002010), including
TCCGATTCTTATTGATAGAATGTACAGGATTCAAACGAATGGTTACTCTACCAAGGAGAAAATTCATATTGTAAAGGATTATCTCCTGCCGAAGATTAAGAATGACGTGAAACTTGATGAAGATATCATCTTTACTGATGAGGTAATTGGCTTTATCATTGATCGTTATACAAGTCAAGAGAAGGGCGTGCGTAATCTGAAACGTTGTATTGAAATCATTTATCGCAAACTGAATTTGTTCAAACTAATGAAACCTGGTGCCAAACTGTTTGACGACAATTTATGTATTAAGGTTGAATTTCCGCTTGAAATTACCAAAGATTTAGTCGATAAACTTGTGAAAAAACAAGATGAAGATAATGTTTATCATCATAGTTTGTATATTTAAATTCGATAAAAACTGCTACTTATAAAAATTGAAATATATATTTATTCCTTATTTTTTTGCATATCAAACATCATGGATTGTGTCAAGGTTATTTGTAACAAATATGAACTCAATAAAGGTGATGTTGTCAACATGCTAATGGAAAACGGAGTAAAACTTAAGACAACAATCAAGCATTTTCCTTGGGATGGTACAGTCAAAGATGGATGTTGCGAGGGGCTTAAATATTGTGGTGGGTTATTCATTCAGTGTAAACAAAAAATCAAGGAAAACGAACAGTTTTGTTCATTTTGTTACAAACAATCGCAACAAAATGAACACGGAAAACCTAGTGCAGGTACTATTAAGGATAGACTGGAGGTAGATGCTCTGGAATATGTCGATCCTAAAGGTAGGAAGGTGGTACCGTTCAGCAGGTACATGAAGAAAAAAAATATCGATAGAGAGATGGCCGAAATTGAAGCTAAGATGAATAATATTGAAATTAACGAAGCACAGTTTATTGAGGTTGTTGTACGAAGGGGTCGGCCTAAAAAAACAGAAGTTAGTAATAAAAATAAGACTGACCGTCCTAAAAAGGAACAGCATGTAGTTAAAGCCGAGGATGAAGTGGAAGATGTGACTGATATTAATGAAGGAACACGCGATGAACCTGATAATATGACAGATGATGAAACTACTGATGAACACGAAACCAATGAAGATGAAGAGGAAAACAATGAAGATGAAGAGGAAAACAATGATGATTCATCTGAAAATATAGAAGTAGAGGTTAAGGAGTTTGAATATTGTGGTAAGACATATTTCAAATCTGATATGGGACAAGTATTTGATGAAGAATGGAAAGAGATTGGTACTTGGGATGATACAAATGAAACCATCGATTTCAACTAAGTAGTTAAAAATATTCGATTAATATTTGGAAAAAGATAATTTTAGATTTTGAATATACAATGATGTATTAATATTTTTATTAATAACCTATAAAAAATTTATCAGTTTGTTTTTTTCATGTAAAAGTTTTCTTTTTGACCAAAATAGAATATATATCGTAGGTATCAAATGAATTGATATGCCATTGCAGGTAAATCTAGATCATATGTCATTTTTACGTAATTATATGATGCATCTATATTGGTATATGGTCTGTCCAAATGTACTGTATTCGTTAACGAAACAGTTGTATTAGTACTAATATCGATTGCATTGACCGTAAAATCATAATGTGTTCTATCTGTAATATTTGTCGAAAAATATAATTTGAGTATAGATGTGTCAGGACGGTTTTCATATAGTGCAAACTCTCCAATAGCTACGGTAGTTGGGGTAACCATCCAAACCCCTAGAGTGTTGTGGGCGGTGTACGTGCTGCCGCCGCCTTCGGCCGCTTTTAGCCAGTGATACTGGTTAGGATTACTCTCAAAAAATCCGATTGCATCATATTCTCTCGCCAAGTAAAATGCCTCTAAAACACTATTCACTGAAGTTGTGTGTTCCGTCCACGATACATTAGCTAATTCATTAACACTTATGTATTCTTTAACATGTTCTGATATAAGAATACGGTAATAACTATAACGCGTATCATTACTAATATGGTATTCTTTCATTTTGGTTAGATTTGTTATAGAATCACTATTGGGATATTCCCAATCTATAATATTTTTTCGGATATCAAGTGTATCCCAAATGACATCATCATTTGAACCTTCGAATGTCCATGATTTTGGTGGTGCCGAAGTGCTTGAATTTCTTGGCCATATTCTATACATGTTTATAGCTCTTTTAATTGTAAATTCTACTTTTAACCATTCTGTATCATTTAGTCCATCTGAAATCCATGCGTCATTTTCATTTTCTAATGTACCGTTGAACGCTAAACTTGGTATATACGTCTTACCCAATCCTAGTTGTGAAATATATGTGTAATCGGAATGATTTGTTTCACTTATTCTTAGTTTGTAATATTTATATGGTGTATAATTCGAAATTGAATATTCATTGAAATTATCCCAATCTGTAATGTTTGTTTGAGTATCAAGTATATTCCAATTGCTATTATCATCAGAACTTTCTAATTGCCAAGTTTTAGGTGTGTTAGATTCTCTAGTCGAAATTCTATAACAATCGATTAAAGTGGCAGTTGGGAATTCAAATTTTAACCATTCTTCTTGATTATTATTTTCAACAACCCACGAATCTTCTGAAGGATTTGTTATGTTGTTGAAAGCCGAGGGGGCGTCTTTGTTAATTTTATCAATCGAGTAAAGACCTAATTGTCCAATTGACACCAAAGAATCATTCTCGTTTATAGCGGTGATGTATAACTTATAATATACATATGCAGTATTGTTCGTAAAGGTAAATTCTTTGTAGTACATACCTTGTTGAATAGCATTGGAATCTAATACTTGAGGCCATTCGTTGATGTTACTCTGGCTATGCAGTGTTGTCCATGTAGTCTCATCGTTTGAACCTAAAAGTTGCCATGTATTGGGATAACGACCTGTGCCGTGTCCTGGATAGATATGCGTACCATCGTCAGATATTGTACTGCTGGACCACCATGATCCACTGGGTATTGTATTCTCATCATATCTTCCCCAAATTCTATACAAAGTGATTATTTTAGGAGTTGGAAAGGCAAACATTAGCCAGGCGGGCTTGGCTCTTGGATCCCAGTAATCGAAACGGTTGACGAGGGTATTGTCGAATGCTTTGATGGCTGACGTTGTCTCGCGCGAGTCGGTAGCCACTCCTTCTTCACCACCTGTACCATTAAGACCACCGGCCCCTGCTTCAATGGTAGGAACCGGCCATGGTTCTAAAAACGAGTAAAGACCCAATTCTCCGATTGTGTATAAGTAGTCGGTTGAATTTAAAGCGGTCAAGTATAATCGATAATATAAATATGAATTGTTATTTGAAAATCTGTATTCGTTTCTTTGTTCGTCATTAGCAATAGCGGATGAAGAAGTAGGAAACTTCCATTCACTAGTTTCGATGTCATTTTCTGGGTGAGTGTTTGGCAAAATATTATATGAACTTGCAAAATTTTTGATTGTGTGATACGATTCGTAAACATTAACTATAGTATTACCAACAACATGACTAAATATAGTACCATCAACAACATGACTTTGACTATGTAATGTTGTCCAATTTTGGTCGTCGTTTGACCCTTGGAATTCCCATGAGCTAGGGGCTTTCGCGTAGCTGACATCCGAATCGAGTTTAAATCTAAGCCATATTTTGTATAATGTTATTTTTTTAGGTGTTGGAAATTGGAATTTTAGCCATGATGTCTTCTGGTCGTCGTCGTCCGCCATCCAATAATCATCAGTATCTAGGGAATTATTGAATGCTTTAGTAGGGGACTGGTTCTGGTCTTGCGTGCTCGCCGAAGCAACTCCTTCTTCACCACCTGTACCATTAAGACCACCGGCACCAGCCTCTGCTTTAGGTAAAGCATAAGACGATGCTGTGGCGGTGCCTTGATCTCCACCAGTACCAAATAGACCGCCTCCCCCAGCCAACGGAACAAATAGTTTACTAGAATGTGATACTGTCCCATGTGATGTATCAGTACCATCAAGTCCTCCAGCGCCCATCTGTATGAGATCATCTACATAATGTAGTTCGCTAGAAATATCACCTGAAAAAGTATTTTTAGATACGTTATATGACAAATCTGCAAATGATGTATCAGTATGAGTAATTAAATATTCCAATGAATCGCCGAATTGTTTATTGATTGTCGATGATTGTGGTGGTGTTATAATCGGTATGTTGTGTTGATTTATTATATTAAGTTCTTTTACTATTTTAGTATTAAAAATATTATATGATATATCAAACTGTAATCTGATTGGAAATGATGGTACGTCTTTTACAGGAATGTTCATGAATTTATTTTCTGATGAATATAATGCTATATTACCTATATATAGGCGTGTTGAAATGGAATGTTCCCAATGAACGTGTGTAAATACAAAACGATAATGTTTATAACTAGTAGTGTTATTAAACTGAAAGTACTTTGAAGTATTCATGAATTCTCTGTTATGGATTGTGTGGTTGGATATTGTATAACTGCCAATAGGATTTTGTGTGATTGTTGGTGGACACTGCCAATGTTCGCCTTCTGTTGGTAATACGACAACTGTTGTTAATTGATTCATGCTTTGCGTTATTTCAACACCGTCCGTATTATTCTCGCCTAGTTCTCCTATATACTCAACTACATTGGTTTGTGTATCTAGTATATTCCATGATAAATCATCATTTGAACCTTCAAATCTCCATCCTCTTGGAAGGCCAGCGCGCGAATCATAAACTCCTTCAATTGGTCTCCACATTCTGTAACTAGTAATTGCTATATCTTCATACACAGGAAAAGTGAATTTAACAAGAATTGGTGTCACAAACATTCCGCCAGTTGTTGTCGCTACTGAGTCGAATGCAAGCAAATCAGATGTCGATGTGTTGGTACCGTTGAATATGTTCAGTGGCGTACTAGTACCATATAGTGAGCTACTTGTTTCTACAATACCTTCGTCTTCGCCTGTTCCATTTCTTGAACCCAGTCCTGCTTGTAATGTTGGTGTTTTTAAATTCACAATAAAATTACCATTAGTTGTATAAATAATCTCCGGTAAAATTTTTGTAGAATAAAGGGCCAGTTCGCCAATGCTCTTTGATTTATATAATTCGCGGTTGCCATTTACCCACCCATCTACAGGAGTTGTATCTGTTATTGTTAATCGGTAATATTTATATGATTGAACATTTGAAATGTGAAATTCTTTCATGTTGGATGTGTTGTATATTGAATTATCCGTTGCAGATGACATTATCGGCCAATCTGTTATATTTGATTGATTATCTAATGTGTACCATATATCAACACTATAATCATTCTCATTAAGACAACCTTCGATAGTCCATGTTTTAGGTGGATTATTATAAAAAGAATTTCTTGTCCAAATTCTATACATTGTTATAACTGTGTTAGTTGGAAATTCGAATTGTAACCACTGATCGATATTTTGATCACTCGAAAGCCAACTATTCGAATCGTTAAAAGTACTACTATCTGTATAAGTTGATAATTTTCCGTTGAATGCGAAGTGAGCTTTTCCGCGGACAGAATAACTATTCCATAAAGTTGAAGCTGTAGCGATACCTTTATCTCCCCCTGTCCCATCGAGGTAGCTTCCACCACCCGCTTCTGCAATTATACTCGAATGTAAATGACTATAATTTGAACCAATGTTTAGACTTTGAATATCAGAGTTTACAGAAATTGACAAATCGTTTATACTAAATGGTGAAAATGTTAACGCTGAAGAAATGTCTATTATGTGATATGGGGTTTCGGCTGTGATGTTCGGTAAGTCTCCAACAAAACTGGGGTCTATGTAGTTTATCAAAATTGTAAATGAGATATCCAAGCTATAAATATCGTTCATATCAGAGTAAGCGTTGTCGTTAAAATATATGGTATAAAATCCTGGGGATAACTGGATTGGGTTGTTGTACGATAAATCTTCTGCTCGTAATATTGTACGAACGCCCGTTGTATTGCTAATTAACACTGGTGGGATATGTGCATTTAAATTATTATCTAGGATATCGATAGCTGGTATATCATTAATTACGTATGTATGTTTATTGATATTTTGATTTAGATATAAACTACACGATCTTGTAATAGCATTCGGTGTAAACGACGATTGTAGTTGAGTTATTCTGGGTTGAATGATACCGGGTAATTCATGAACGCTTATGTTCGTAGGTATACGAAGACCTTCTTGTCTTGTGAATGAGGTTATAAAATACTTAGGGTCATCAGCATTCTTAGTTGTGATATCAAATGCATCGATAATTAATGGATCTGTGCGAACAGTAGGGTCTAAGTCATTTGATGCCGATGATGAATATCCTTTCGTGTATTCGATTGTTATGCTACGTGGATCTGTATTTGAATACGCGTCTAAACGGTAGGATTTTGGAATTGTTACAGAATTTAGAATTCGTTGGGAAGAATCTAGTAATTGTACTTGCAACCCTCTTATGAAATTCATAGATTGGTCTAGACCATCGTATACTGATGGTGAGGAAGTAGGGGCCATATCTGAATGTCCTTTCCCATTACCTGGCTCTATAAATATAGCATTAAATGTTTCTAGAGGAACATCTTCTTCCTCATTTAATTCAATTAATGTCCAATGTTCAAGACCTACTCCCGCGCCTCCGCCAATATATTTTGTTTCGCCGTGTTTTGTGACATTTGCCCATTTAGAATTCTCGTTTGAAGCATTATCATTTAATATCGTCTGTATATCATTTAACGTAGTTGGGTCACTGATACTCGGAAAATTTGTATTATATGTAACTGTATCGGGTAATAAATATTCGCTATTATTAACATGTAATATAAATCTACTTATAATGTATTGATTTGTACCATTTGTTGTGGTTCCTGTATTATTGTCGGCATTTTGTGCAATTGAACTCTGGTGCATATATCCTCGGTCAACGTTTATATTTTCTCCTCCACTCATTAATAGTTTTATGTATCTAACACCTCCAGTGGTAACACTATTTAATGATACATCTGGGGTAATTGGGTATATAATTGTTTCAAATTTGTACTCATTATTTGTATTGTGATAGTAGAGTAAAAAATTATTTATATCCGCGTCTTTAACTAATTGTATGGGTTTATCTAAATCAACGCTTTTATATTCATTGGCGTTGAGCATTGAAGATGAATTTGATACATCAATCATATACTGGAGTTCATCGCTGTATAATGCAACGCCTCCTAAAATACCCCAAGATTTGTTCTGGACATTGTCTAATATAGTAAATCGATAATAGGTGTATGCTGTTTTATTTGAAAAATAAGTATCTACGTGTCGTGGGCCATCTGGAGAATATGGATTAGTAATAGAATCTAAACGAGGGTATTCTGTATTGTGATGTGGAATACTAACATCGTGTTGGTTGTATACTTCAAAAAAAAATGTACCATCATGAGAACCCTCTACTTTCATTTCGCCCGGACGAGATGGATTATGGCCCGCGCTTGCGTGATTGGGTGTAAATAACCTATACATGTTTATTGTTTGAGGCTCGGGAAATTCAAACTGAAACCACGGATCCGGTTCATTATTTAAATATTCATAATACCACGTACCCCCTTCTTCAGGAAAGGGATCAGGAGGGCCGCTACTCCCCCCAATCTCATCCCCAATAGAGGTATCGAATAGTAAATGGGCAAAATCAGAATTTTGGCTGGCACTAGCGATACCTTGGGAACCTCCTGTCCCGTCGAGCGAACCACCTCCTGCTCGTAATACAAAACCATCAAGATCAAGATTAACATCTCTATTTGGAATTGTTAATACATTGTTTGTAATATTAACAACTAGATCAAAATTTCCGGAAATGTCTGAGTCGTGTGTAAAAAAATCGTGTCCCGGGTAATAATAATTGGGATCATTATTATGATGGAAAGCCATTATAATGTTTGCATCTCTGCAATTATTTATTGCAACATTTACTTCAAACCCGCTTTCTAGAGAAGTCAATATGTAACTTTTTTGAGAAATAAAACCAATGTACGTGTCGTTTGTAGTTTTATCACCGCCTGCACCACTTGCGTCTACACCACCCAATTCATTAGTATCTTCATTGAATTGTGCTAAATGTGATAGTCGTGTGGATGTTGACGTACTTTCGATCTTATATGTTGGATAGTTCAATTTATTATTTATGCTGTGTGGTATCACATTGAACCCAGCGCTAACTTGGTCGAACATTTCGATTACACCAATGGGAATGGTGTTGTCTGATAAGTCGCCTTTTATACCGCTTCCACATATTGCTATTGTCGTTGCACTGTTGTTGCATGACAACCCGTAACCAAATTTACCATACCCTCCATCGAGTGCGGCGGGGAACCATTCTTTATTGCTACTGTATATTGTAGACACATAGACCCATTTTCCTGAATTAGTATTATAATCGTATATTTTTACTTTTCCTATTCGATTATAGTTACTACATGATATAACTAATCTATTTCCATCTGAACTTAATTCCAATCCATTAAGCCCTAAATCGTGTCCGTTGTTATGTCTATCTATTTCACCGAAAATTTGTTGCCCTTTTCTCTTCCAACCGCGGTCGCTGTGTTTTTTAACTTCAACGTAACCAATGTTATTATTAAAGTGTCTACCAGCATAGGCGATTGTGTCTCCATTGGCTGAAATAGCGAGACTATTATTTTCCCCTATTTTACAATTTGATTCGCCGTTGAATGAGACAGTGTTAGTAAATACGTTATTAGATATATCGAATATTCTAACTTTATTCGCACCAATACCCGCTCCGGCCGCAGCAACTCTATTACCGTCGCCTGTTAATAATACACTGTCTCCTAGGTTTTCGTTTGTGCCACCGATAATCGGAAACCCAACTGGTGTCCAATCGACAATAAAGTCAAATACATATATGGTACCGGTGGCGTTATTTGAAAGGTGAGGTTCTCCAATAGCTATTCTACTACCAGTTGAATTAAAATCGATTGACTTAGAACCAAAACCACCATTCTCTTGAATATTCAGTGATTGTATAGGGTTGCCCTTGATTGACCAGGTTCCACCTGGACTCATTTGATTATATGATAAAAGTAATTCGCCTACGGCTATGTTATGACCATTTGGGTTATATGTGTTGTTTTGTCCACGCGTCTTTGTTATGAATAGTCTATAATATTTATACGCTGTTCCGTTTGAAATTTGATACTTGAGGCGTGTAGCATCTTGCCAAGGTTCAGTATTATTATTTAAGGTTCGAATCCACCCTCTATCAATATATTCTGATCCAAGTGCTGTTATATCGGGAATAACTTGCCCGGTTCTAGAATCTAAATCAACCCAAGTCGAATCATCATGTGAGGCCTGAAATATAAAATCTGTTGGCATATAGTCAAACAAAATTGTCCAATGCTTATTTGATTGTGTTGGGAAGATCTGATATTCATTTACAATTTCTGGCGATGGGAATTCAAATTTAAGCCAAGCTTCATTACCATTTGCAAGGTCAGTAGCATTCAACCAACAATGATGATTATTCTTCTTATTGTTGTTCACATAACTCCTACCTGTAAAGGCGTGTCTAGCAATGCGTTCAGTATCACTACTACTATTATTTGATGATGATGCTATACCTTGGGTGCCACCTGTCCCTCTGAGCGGGCTTTGGCCCGTCCGGGAACCCCCCGCCAATAAAATTGCATTATCATATTCATATGTGGTTACTAAACCGCTGTTAACAATACCACTAGTATCTGCGAACGGGCTACTAATAGCAATTATAGAACCCGTGTCGTCAAATTTAATTACATTACCAAACCCATTGTCTATTGTGTCAATTATATCGGTTAATGCTACCCAATTAAATGATGAATCCATGCTATAAATTTTAACTACTGATGTGTTCGGACCTGTATGTACACCATATGCGAGAAGGTTAGCTGTATTATTTATAGCAACAGATGATACATTTTCTCCTCCAAAAAGTACTCCCCCTTTTCTTGCCCAATTAACAGTATCGTGTGTATATGTCATGCTATATATTATATTTTTATTAAATTATATATATGAGTTAATAAAAATATGTGTGTACGAGGTTACTTGTATACATATAAATTAAAATTTAATTAAATTAGAAAAGAGGGAAATGAAGAGGAATAGAGGGAAATGAGAGAAAAGGATGTAAGAAAAAGAAAAAGAATGAGAAGTGTAAGAAAAGAAATGTGAGTAGAATATTGTAGTGGTGTGGCACCCCTAAAAAAGGAATAAAGTATATATGAAAAAGTAGAAAAAGCA
>CERI01099527.1_pt1 | contig 10287 bp, 17 predicted proteins | sample 350261 | NCBI WGS metagenome assembly CERI01 (sample SAMEA2620979, study PRJEB7988) | marine metagenome | isolation source: saline water (ENVO:00002010), including
GAAATGTGAAATGAACGACGGCCCTTTGAAATCAGCACTTGACAAGCTTCCTACTCAGGGAGTGTATCAGCATTCTTTAGTTACTTATCGCTATCGTAGTAGCAATCTTGTCAAAGAAACAGTAACTCGCACGTATGGCGAAGATGGAGATTATACTGACTCAGTTATATCACAACCAATTGGAAAAGGAAGTAGCGTATGAAGGCGCATAAAATTGACATGATCGCAGCCTGGGCTCGAGAAAATGGATTAAAGGGTTATGAACACCTTGATCCACAGGTGCGAGAAAAGAATCGCCAAAAAGCGATGAAAGCTACTAATGAACGTCGAAGACGTGAAGAAGAAGATAAAGAAAAGCGTCGCCATTAGGCGCTTTTTTTATGTACTTTTTGGTATAAATAGTGTAGAATAGAATAATCAGAGGATCGAATATGTTACGGTTCAAACACTATTTAATGGAGCAATCCATGTATAAACATCTAACAGCCGGCGAGCTGCTTAAGCCCGGTCGCGAAGGCCGTGGTATTACTGTCGTTAATAAGATTAACGATGGCGAAGAGTTTCTCCTACAAGCTGGTGGGACCGTACGGCTAAAGAAAGACGCAGAAACTATTAAGAAATTCAAGTCTGCTCTTGATGTTCGTGATGCTAAGACTCTTAACACTATTACTTTCGACGGGCAAGACGGAAAGTCTTACATGCTTAAGCATTTTTCAAAGTCTCCTGAGTTTGGTGGTAAAGGTGCTGGCTCCGGTACTCGTGCAGAAGACGAAGCACTGACTGCGTTTAAGAAAGAATTGTTTAATGTTTTGCAAGATGAAAATGTACCATTCATCTATTTGAAAATAGGTAAGAGAACTGAAAAGGTTTCTGAGATTGCAAGTACACCGGGTACACCTAAAGCCGATTTCCATATGATGGATCCTACAGGCAAAGAAGTCTTTTGGATCTCTCATAAAAAAGGCCGGAAGGCAAATGACTTTCAGCAGTATGGCGGCATGGTAGAGATTCAATCAGAATCCGAAGTAAAAGAATTTGTAAAAGATCTAAAGGCAGCGTTACAAAAAGATCATGGCGATGCTAATAGATTTCCTATGAAAACTGGATACTATCGTCCAGTCAAATCTCGTTCAGTCATTAACAAGACAATGTACGGTAAAGACTATAGAGGTGGAAAAGCCACAGGTAGACAAAACATCGATGTCCTCTATCAAGGACCAATGTTGCTTAAAAAAATTAAAGACGGTGCAACACCAACATACGAAATAAGATCTAACCACACAGTGCTTCACAGCGAAACACCACGTGGTGACTATCAAGCGTACTACTATGTCAGACCAGAGCAAGCAAAGAATCAATTCGGCATCCGCGGAGGAAGATTCTTTATTGTATCAAAGATGACAGCAACCAAAAATAGAAATGCGAAGCAGATTTAATGAACTTTTCTACTTTTATAACCGAAGAAAAAAATACCCATATGACTCACATCGAGGATAAGGTTATCTACGGTGGAGTTAAAGGTACGCGTGATGCTATTATGGCTTTACGATCTCTTCGTGATATGCTAGGAGGTAAACATGCTGGCAATGTATCTGTTAAGTGGGATGGTGCTCCTGCTGTGTTTTGTGGCACTGATCCTCGGGATGGAAGATTCTTCGTGGCGAAAAAAGGAATCTTTAATAAGTCTCCCAAAGTATACAAGAGCGATGCGGATATTGATGCTGACGCATCTGGCGATCTTGCTGACAAGCTTAAACTTGCTCTTAAGTATCTACCAGAGCTAGGGATAAAGGGAGTAGTCCAAGGTGACTTTCTGTACTCAAAACCCGATATTAAGACTAAAAAAATTGATGGTAAAGCGTATGTTACGTTCCACCCCAATACAATTGTTTATGCAGTACCGGCTGGCACGGAAATGGCCAAGCAAATCAAGGCAACAAAGATTGGAATTGTATGGCATACGACGTACACCGGAAAATCGTTCGAAACAATGAAAGCATCGTATGGTGTTAAAGTAAACACTTTCAATCAATCAAAGAACGTTTGGTCTCAAGATGCTATGCTTCGTGACTTGACTAAATATACTATGTCAAAGAAAGAAACTGATCAAGTAAACGATTATCTTAAAACCGCAGGATATATCTTCAATCGTATTGCAGGCTCTACTCTACGCCAACTCGAGAACAACCAAGATCTGGCTAAACTCATTGAAACTCATGCTAATAGCTATGTACGAGCAGGTGCACTTCCACCAGATCCAAAGAAAAGAGTCGATGCTCTTATTAAATTCATTTCAAATAAATATCAAAAAGAGATGGATAAAAGATCTACCGAAAAGGGTAAAGCTACACAGCAGAAAAAGCTTAACGATATTCTAGCATTCTTTTCAAATAAGAATAGACAAAGTTTAATTCAAATGTTTGAATTGCAAAAAGTTATCGTTCTTGCAAAATTAAAACTTATAAATACTCTAAACAGGTTGAATAGCGTATCTACGTTTTTAAAAACTAAGAAAGGATATCGCGTAACAGGCCAAGAAGGTTATGTTGCAATCGATAAACTTGGTGGTGATGCAGTGAAAATAGTGGACCGAATGGAATTCTCATTCGCAAACTTTTCACCCGATATATTAAAGGGATGGGATAAACCAGGGAGAAATTAAATGGCAAAACCGTTGTCATTCAAAGACTTTATGATCGTGGACTTACGTCCAGGTGAACCAGAAGAAATTCAATATCAGGCTCATAAGGCTAAGAAAGCCGTGAGTACTTCAGAAGAACTCTCCATACAAGGCAGACGAAAGCTTGCACGTAATATGAAGCGGCGCAAGACTCAGCTTAAACTGGCTCGTAAGCGTGCACGCAAGAGATTAGCTAAGACAGATGTTCTTAAGCGCAGATCACGTCGTGCGGCCAGAGGAACCTTTGCAGATAAGCTAGCAGGTAAAGGTGTAAAGAAGAGTCAACTTTCAGTAGCAAAGAAAAAACAAATTGAGAAGCGTTTGAAGCAAGGTGGCTGGCAACAGCGGATGAAGATCTTGCAGCGCCGACTAATGCCTAAGAAACGCCGTGCGGAGATTTCTCGTAAAAGATGATTAGTTCATTTAAGTCATACCTTGTTGAAGAAGAGAAGACAGTTTATTTTACTTTCGGTAGAATGAATCCTCCTACTATTGGACATGACAAACTATTAACTTCTCTAGCTAAAAAAGCTGGCAGAAATCCATATCGTATTTTCTTATCACCATCTCAAGATAAAGATAAGAATCCTCTTGACTATAAAACAAAAGTCAAGTTTGCACGAAGAATGTTTCCAAAGCATGCTCGTTCAATTATGATGACGCCTACTGTACGGAATGTCATGGATGTTGCATCTAAAATATACGACGAAGGATTCAGTAATGTTGTAATGGTAGTAGGATCTGATCGTATCAGAGAATTTGAAGCACGCTTAAATGCAGTGAATGGTAAGAAGGGCCGCCACGGCTTCTTTAACTTTCAAAGGATTTCAGTAGTTAGCGCAGGCGAAAGAGATCCTGATGCTGAAGGCACATCTGGAATGTCAGCTTCAAAGATGCGTAAGGCAGTTTCAGATAAAGACTTTACTTCATTCTCTCAAGGCCTTCCGAAAAACGTTTCTACTGCAGACGCAAAGAATATATATAACTCAGTCCGTAGAGGAATGGGCCTTAAAGAACAAACAGAATACCATAGCCATGTACAGCTTGAAACAGTTTCAGAAACTCGTGAAGCATATGTCAAAGGCCAGCTCTTTGATGTTGGCGATACGGTAGTCATAAAAGATACAGACGAATTAGCAGAAGTTAAAGTACTAGGCACCAACTATGTTATTGTCGAAAGCGCAGGTAGAACAATGCGAAAGTGGCTAGACGCAATTGATATTCTTGAAAAGACTAGCTCACCTCAAGATCCAGATATTAAAGGCCGCAAAGGCACTCAGCCTAAAGCATACCATTCAGGCATCAAGTCTAAATCTACAAAAGCTAGTCGAGATGCACATTTCAAGAAGGGCGCAAAGAAAGATGATGATGATGCATCTGCATACAAACCTGCACCCGGTGATGCAAACGCTAAAACAAAACCAAGTAAACACACAAAACGCTTTAAAGCTATGTTCGGAGATACTAAATGATTCAGTTTAAGTCATACATTACAGAAGAAGAAAAGAAGGGTCTAGCGGCTAAAGCTGAGAAGTCAGGTATGCCAATTGGTATTCTTCGTAAAGTTTATAATCGTGGCATGGCCGCATGGAAAACTGGCCATCGGCCGGGAACAACACCACAGCAATGGGCTATGGCTCGAGTCAATTCGTTTGTAACAAAATCCTCTGGAACATGGGGCAAAGCAGATAAAGATCTGGCAGCAAAGGTAAGAGGGTAAAATGAAAACATTCGATGAAATTAGAGAAGCCGCAGGGGCCAAAGACAAGGAAGACTTCAAGCCACATATGATGTATGATCCGAAGACTGGTAAAGGCTACATGGCTAAGAAGTATGAAGATCATGTTCGTATGGATAAGATGGGTTATACTCACGACAAGCCTGATGTAAAAGAACAGGCTGTCAATGAATTAGATACTTCTACTTTAGTTTCTTATAGAAAAAAAGCTAATAAGCAAAGATACAGCAATAACATTTCAAAGAGAACTCAAAGAACTGCTGGTGTTGATAGAGCTGATAAAAAGTTAAGAAAACGCAATATTGATAAGTTTGGCGATCACTCTCCAAAGGGTGTTGACAGAATGGGCAATCGTAAAGAAGATTCTTCTGATGCGGTTAAAGCATTCCTCGCCAAAGGCGGTAAGATCAAGAAGCTTCCACCCGGCAAAGCTCAAGGTTATCACGGCAAAGATGATCCGGGCAAAGACGTACATGGCGTAATGTCTAAGCCTGACACTAAACAGATTGGCACACGTAAGAAAGTCAAGTCAATGGCTCGTGAGAACTACCAAGTACAGCCATATAAAGACGGTAAGAAAGCTGGACCAGCTAAATCATTTGGTGGAAACCTGAAAAAAGCTACTGCTCATGCTAGCGCAATGAAAAAAGCAGGTAAAGGAGATCATCGAGTTCATAAAGAAGCCAGCCAAGTTGATGAGATCTCTAAGAATACCGCGGGATCATATGTCAAAAAAGCTTCAGATGATATGAGTAAGCAAGCAGACAGAATGTCTCGTGCAGGCCGTAACGATGGAAAGATGGACAAAGCAGCTGGTAAGTTTGTCAACCGTCGTAAAGGTATTGCAAGAGCTGTAAGCCGGTTAACTAAGTAGGAGTAAGATATGCCACTAGGTAAAGACGCAGATGCTGGTGATTATGTAAAGGATTTTCAAAAATCCGATGCACCACAGTTCAAAGGTAAATCAAAAGACAAGCGTCGTAAGATGGCAGTGGCTGCATTCCTTGCACAACGTAGAAGTAAAAAAGAAGAAAAGAATTGTGGTTGTGGACAAACGCCATGCAAAACACACGGTGTAAAAGAATCCACTGATCTTAACGAAGAGATGATGTTTAAAGTCTCTATTGAAAATCTACCAGATATGGTAATGATTGGTAGATCACCGAGTGAAGTTAAGTCTGCTCTTCGTAAGATAGTAAAGCAACCATCAATGATTACTGGCGTGCAAAGAATGACTAAAGCTCAAGTAAAAAAACGTTGGAGAGATATGGCTATGTCTGGTGATCCAGAACAAAATGTCAAGGATAAGGGTGGAGACTAATGAAAAAACTCAAGCAAATGCGACTGCCTGATGAAGGTACTTCCGAAGCCAAGAAACGTGCTTGTGGTATGACACCCGGACAGGTAAAAGAATACGGTGGTCCACAAATATCTCGTGCAGAATATCTTAAAAAACAAAAGCAAGCGGGCCAAGTCAAAGAGGACAAGGCAGAGTATGATGAAGAAGGTAAGATGATGAAAGATCAGCTTGACATCGTAATGGATGCGGCTGATGAAATCTATGACATGGTTGATGACGATGATAATCTTCCTGAGTGGTGTCAGAATAAAATTACTAAAGCTGCAGACTATATCGATAGTGTACGTGATTATATGATGTCACAAGATAAAGACAATGACGACGATGATGATGAGCAGAAAGAAGGCTACGTATCAATGGCACAACAACGTGCAGTATGGGCTACTCGAAAAGATGGCGGTAAAGGCCACCCTGACAACAAGAAAAAGAAAAAGAAGAAGTGAATGAATTCGTATCAATAAGACCTTTAGCTAAATATGATATTTTTGTAGATTGGTTTATTGGTAAGCGCTGTAATTATGATTGTACGTATTGCACTGAAGATCTACATGATAATATATCAAAGCATCAGACTTTTGTACAGATAAAAAAACTAATAGATAATTTATCTAAGAAACTTGAAGATAGAGAAATACAATTAAGCATAACCGGAGGAGAACCAACAGTACACCCAAGCTTTATTGATATATGCCACTATATAAAGAAAAAGAAGAATATACAATATCTGACTGTGACTACAAACGGAAGCCGAATGGCAGATTATTATATAGAGCTTTTGTATTCAGTAGATCAAATTACTTTTAGTCAACATTTTGAAACGGCAAAAAATTCTGTTTATTTGAAAAAGCTAAAAGAGATTAATGAGTTTTCTCCTGGCGTAGTTAATGTACAAGTTATGTTTAATGCTAAACATTTTGAAGAGGCAAAGGAAGCAGTAGAATTTTATAAAGCAAACGAGATAAGATATACTCTACGAAAAATAAGGCATAAGATTTTACCGATTAGAGAATACGATACTTCAAGTTATGATTATACTGATAGACAATTAGACTGGTTTGATAAACAACAGAATAAAAAAAGACCTAACACTGTTGTGCACCATCGATGGCATGAAAAGATTACATTACCCGCCGGTGAAGCAGCATACAAAGAAAGAATAGATCCTAAACATGTACATGTAAATGAAATCAGTTCTAAGAATTTACAATACTTTAAAGACTGGACATGTTACGCAGGATTAAAAGGATTGCATTTAAGACCGGATGGCACAGTGTATAGAGGTAACTGCCAGATGGGTGGAGAGATTGGAAATATATTAGATAATGATTTTGAATTGCCAAGTGAGCCAATAGTATGCGACGGAAGAAGATGTTTTTGTGCTCATGAAATAAATCTGTTAAAGTACAAAGGAACAGACAGATATGTCAAGAATTACATTTAAGAGCTTTGTTAAGCTAGATGAAAAAAAATTAACTGGCAAGGATGGCAAGGGTCATTATCGAGCAACTGAAAAAGGTGCTGGTATGACAGCTAAAGGTGTTGCTGCTGCTCGAAGGGAAAACCCAGGAAGTAAATTGCAAACTGCTGTAACTGCAAAGCCTAGTACACTTAAGCCGGGTGGCAAAGCTGCTAAGAGACGTAAGTCCTTTTGTGCAAGATCTCGCAGCTGGACCGGCGAAAGAGGTAAGGCGGCTAGACGTAGATGGAATTGTTAATCGATATGGCTACTGAAACAAACACCCGATTAGATAGAATCGAAGAAAAACTCGACAAACTAGGTGAGGCCATGATCTCTATGGCCCGAGCAGAAGAGAAGATAACAGGTTTGCAAGACGATCACGACAAAATGTATCAAAGAATGAACCGTTTTTCTGAAAAGTTAGACAGTATTGAGAAGAAGGTCGACGACAATTCACGTACCGTCATCCTTATAAATAAAGTTGTATATGCGGCTGTAGTCGCAGCCGTTGGGACGTATGTGGCCCACATGTGGATGTAATAGGAGAAACAAATGTTTGGTAACAATCCATTTAATGAGCATAGGGCCGCTCTCGAAGAAGGCCTTAAAGGTGATCAGCATAAGCTTGATCATGACAAAGATGGCGACATCGATGGAAAAGATTTTGCTGCACTGCGCGGTAAGAAGAAAAAATCTAAAAACAAAGATGAAAATGCTACAATGAATCCTAAAATTGACGATAAGACTGCAAAGGCTTCAGCCGTTGAAGCTAAAGAAGATACTGAAGTCAATGAAATGCTTGGAGCTTTGAGCAAAAAGAAAGTGACACCGGCTATGAAAGATAGAGCTGAAAAAATGCAAGATGAAAAGCCTAAAGACAAAAAAGAAGAAGGTTACTATAAGGATAAGCAGATCAAAGCTCAAGATAAAGCAATGGGTGCTAAGCCTGTGCCTAAGCCTGCTCCTAAGAAAGAATCAAAAATTCGTGAAAGCCTGCTTGCTGTCCTTGAAGATAAGAAACATACTAAAGGTGCAGCAAAAGCTGAAGATCCAGTTCGTGGCAACAGCAATAAGAAAATGATGGATGCTCATGGTAAGCCAACTGATGCTGGCTTTGACGATGAGGAAGGCCATGATGATGCAGCTAAGGCTGGACGTGCTGGACCAAAGGCAAAAGCTCGTAACAGTGGAGATGCTACTAACCACGGCGATAAGAAAGTTATTAATAAAGTAAAAGAAGCATATGCTTCTATGTATGAAAAGGAAGAAGTTAATGGCGATTAAACCCCCAGGATGGTGTAGCGGAGCGGTTCCAGCTATCAACGGTTGGAAAGATCCAAATACAAATGAACTTCTCGTATCTGGCAGACATACTCAAGATCAGATTGATGAGTTCCACGGTGTTCCATCAGTAAAAGAAGTTTTGATTGAAGCTATGCCAGAGCCGGTTGCTGATACTGAAGAAGACGAGTATTGGACATCGGATGATCTTCACGGCATGAGTAAATTAGAACTTGAAGAACTTGGTCGTGAATTCGGTATTGAATTGGATCGGCGTCAAAATAAGCAAGCATTGATAGAAGAACTTGAAGCAGTAATGTTTGATTAGTTGAATATATAACTATATGATGATATTCAATGAACTTACTGAAGAGAATCTATTTCTCTATGCCGCTAAACATTATCGCAATCCTCAGTTCTCAGATGTAGAAGAATTCTATGAGGATTTGAAAAGGTTTAAGTATATTAAGCGATTGCTTAATCGTTATATAGATCAGGGCGAGCTTGCTGAAAGATTGATTCTCAATCATACGATTGTAGTATTTAATTCTTTTGGAATAGAAGCCGCCCTGAGTATATTAGACGTAAAGCTAGCAGATAAACACTGGCCTGTCATTAAACCTTTTTTAGTTTATTTGAAATATATTAAAGACGATCAGTATACTGGAATAGCGATGAACCAAGAAGTAATTAATGCACTAAGGAAAATTTAATGGGTGTACTAAAAAGAGCAGCAGATCTAGCTTATACGTTTCGGTTCATACGTATGCTTGTCATGAAATGGGAAAACTGGGACGCTTATAAAGAAGGCGTTATTGATAAAGATGGAAAGCGTATCAAATCTGTCAAGCTCGATAGTAGCGAGAAGAAGTCTTCTTATACTCCTTTCATCCGTCTTGCTGCTAATGTTAAACGCCTGCTCAGTAAAATCCCTGGTGGAGGATCTAAACTTGGATCGTTCGCCGCAGCTTTGTATCTCATTAAAGAAAAATACGAACTCTCCGACTGTCACGTTGAACAGATCATGCGCAAAGTAGATGTTGATACATTAGATTTTTTAAGTGAAGAAAATAAATGGTTTATCCTTGAGAACAGTCAGATGTCACCCGGCATCTATAGAGTAAAAGAACCTAAGATTTTGAACACTACGTTTGAAGAAATTGTTATGCCAAAGGACCAAATAAAGTTTCATGAAGAAGCATTTCCTATTGGAAACATGTTTGGTATAGATGTATATGAAGCAATACACGTCAAAACAAATCAGAAAATATACGTAACAGCTAGCGAGATTTACAAATGAAGAAACAATCAGAAGGACTGTGGGCTAATATCTGGGCTAAACGCCGCGCTGGAAAGAAGATGCGCAAGAAAGGCGAAAAGGGTGCACCAACACCTGATGCAATTAGATCAGCTCAAGGCAAGACCGAAGATACAACAACTGCGAGTATTCCTAATCCAGCTGATACATCAATGGGCCCTCGCATCAAATCAATCAACGTTACAGATCGCAGAAGAAAAAAGAGTCAAGTTCCTATGCTGCTAAAACGTTTTAGAAAATACGCTGAAGAAACGGAGATGAACTAATGCTTTCGATATTAGGATCATTAATTGGTTTCGCCTCATCTGCTGTACCTGCGATTACAGATTCGTTTAAGGACAAAGCAGATAAGAAGCATGAAATCGAGAAGATGAAGACAATGGCCGAGCTAAGAGCTCAAGGCTATGACCATGAAATTAAAGTCTACGAACAGATGGGTGCAGACAAAGAG
>CERI01284163.1_pt1 | contig 10282 bp, 10 predicted proteins | sample 350261 | NCBI WGS metagenome assembly CERI01 (sample SAMEA2620979, study PRJEB7988) | marine metagenome | isolation source: saline water (ENVO:00002010), including
GTCGACAGAGCTTATATGGAAACCCTTGTCAGCCCACAATTTTTATCAGTCATTTTAGCCACCATTATTGCATTTATATTTTCATGTACTGTAGCAATTATTAGGGGTTCAAATTTTCTTCCAATTTCAAATCCTGCTGAAATTTTTGATAATAATCTTCCTCAACCCATGGTAGGGGTTGTTCCTTTTACAAAAAATATAGAAAAGAGTCAAGATGACCTAAAGCTTGTTTCGTCATTGGAATCAATTATTGTTAATTTACAATCTTTACAAAATAATGATGCAAGTAAAAATGTCATTGTGTTGACTAGCCCTACTCCTTCCAATGGTAAATCAACAATATCTGTAGCTATGGCTCATTCCTTAAATTCAATTGGGAAAAAAGTTTTAGTCATTGATTCAGACTTTAAAAGAGGTTCTATCGGTAAAGACTTTTTAAAGAAGAAATCAGTTAATGAGAAAGAATTTCTTGAAATTAATGAAAAAAATATTTCTGCTTTTAAAACTAATGAAGGATTCTATCTTATTCCTAGAGTGAGAAAACTGATCAACTCCTTTCAATTTTCTACCTCCAAAGGATTTACAAATCAATTAGAAAGCTTTAAAAAAATGTTTGATTATATCATCATTGATAGTGCACCTATTTTATCGGTTGCAGATACATCTGTTATGATTAATAAATCTGACTTTAATTTTGTCATTTTAAGACATGAATTATCTAAAATCAGTGAAATTAAACAGGTCAATAATATTTTTGATCAATTGAACTCTTCTATAGATGGCTATATATATAATGCTTATGCAAAACCAGAAGGTTATTATGGTTATTATGGTCTCTATGGTAATTATTCTTATCAATACTACTCGGAGAAATACTTATATGAATCATATGAATATGAAAAAAATACTTAGTCTATCAATCTTACTTATCTTTGTGAATGGCTGCTTTATGGCGCCTGGGATGCATATGCCCAAGAAAGATAGTGTTTACATAAAATCTATTGATAAGACTATCGATATAATACCAATCAATGAATACTCAAATTCAAAGGAAGTTAATTTTTCCTATAAAATAGGCTCTGGTGATGAAATATCAGTTGTGGTTTGGGGATTACCAGAAATCTTTCCTATAATTAATATAACACCTGATCAAAACTTGAGAAGAGTTGATCAAAATGGTGATATATTTTTTGCTTATGCTGGATTAATAAAAGCTGCTGGTAAAACTCAAAATGAATTAAGAAAAGATATTACAGATTCACTTTCAAAACTTTTTAATGAGCCACAAGTAGATGTGACTATATCAAGATTCAATTCACAACAAATTTTTGTTTTAGGAGAAGTTACTAGACCCTTAAAAATTAATATTACTGATATTCCAATTACTTTATCTAAAGCAATTGGAGATGCATATGGATTAAATACAATTACAGCTGCAAAAGATGTATTTATTATTAGGCAAGAAAACTATGGTAGCGACCCTAAAATCTATTATGCTAACCTTAAAGACCCATCATATTTTATTGATGCTGGAAGATTCTACCTAAATAATAATGATATTGTTTATGTTAACTCAAGTGGGACAACTAGATGGAATAAAGTTGTTTCACAGTTTTTCCCATTTTCAGCACTTCTAAGTCAAGTAAACAGCCTAGGATCAAATTAATCAATAGTGGATAAACGAATTTCATTTTGTTGTGTTTGTATAGCAAATTATTGTAGAAGCCCTGTATTTGAAGCATTATTAAAAAATAAATACGGAGAAGATTTCGAAATTTATTCAGCAGGTCTTTATCCTATGGCTGAACCTAATATGGATCCTAGATCTACAAACTATCTAAAGAATATCGGGATAAAAAATGTATTACATACACCAAAAAAAATATCTAAGAGAATGCTTGAATACTTTGATTTTTTTATTGCTGCTGATACAAACGTTCTAAATATGCTCAATAAAAATTTTCCAAAATATATTAGCAAATTTATTTTGTCTACTAGAGATATTAAAGATATAGAAATTTCTGACCCCTTCACAATGAATGATAATGAATACGAAGATATTATGAAGAAAATAAGTCTCGCTGTTAATAACTTAGATTTAAGGGATTTTTAGGAAATATAATTTATATGAAAGTTGGTATAATAGGTTACGGATTTGTTGGCTCAGCGCTTAAAAACGGCCTAAAAGATGATGTGGAAGTCTTAAAAATCGATCCAAAGTTAAATACCAATATATCAATGTTAAAAACCTTTAATCCTGATATTATCTTTCTTTGTTTACCAACACCCGTTAGCAATAATGGATCTTCACAAGATATTTCAAAATTAGAAACAGCTATTAAAGATATTATTGCAATGAAAATGTCTTGCTTGGTAGCAATAAAAAGTACTGTACTACCTAATTACTTAAAAAATATTTCAGGTTTATATGAAAAATTAATACATAATCCAGAATTTTTAAGAGAAGTAAGCGCTGATGAAGACTTCATAAACTCAAAATTAATTGTTTTTGGAGGAGATATCAAACATACAAAAACTCTAGCTAGCTTCTATAAAAAATACACAAAATGTAAATATGATGATTATATTTATACGGATATTATTTCTGCATCATTTATTAAGTATACTATTAATTCATTTTTATCAACCAAGGTCATATTTTTTAACGAATTGAAAAAACTTTTTGATAAATCAGGTACAAATCAATCTTGGGAGAATTTTATATTAGCAATATCTAAAGATGAAAGAATTGGTAATTCACATATGCAGGTACCAGGCCCTGATGGAAGATATGGCTTTGGTGGTGCATGTTTACCCAAAGACTCTAAAGCGTTCGTAGAGTATGCAAATAAAATGAATCACCCACTTGAAGTATTACAAAAAGTAGTAAATTTAAATATAGCAATAAGATCATCTTATAAGGATCTTATTGAAAGAGAAGAATCTCAAAACATAAAATTCTTTAAAAAATTATCTTAGTTTATTTTAAATTTAATTTGGGTTTAATTTTTTATTATAAGATTGACAAAATATGATTGCTATTAATCAAATATCTAAAAAATGCTAAAAAACAATTCAATAATATTCTATGGGATATTTATATTTCTTTTGTTTGCTTCAGGTTTATATTTTGCTGAAGTAAATCTAAATATTTTATTATGGTGTTTTTTTTGGATTCCGCTTTTTCTCTTGACTTCTAAAGTAGAAAAAATTGTACTTAGCCCACTATGGATTGTATTTTTTTACTTCATAACCTACTTCTTTATTAGGCCTGGATTCTACTTATTAAACGAAGCTCAGCCCTTTACCTTCAATTCATATCAATTTGAAGTAGACCCAATTCTATCAACATTTTTATATGTCTCACTTGCATATTTACCATTTATGTTTGGATACACCGTTTACAATGGTTTTAAAGATCAAAAAAATAAATTAGATGGTGAATCATATTCCGAAAGTTTTTTGATGCTTGTAATAATATTGCTAGAAATAGCAATCATTTTTAGTGGCTTAATTTTAATTATTAATTTTGGTGGCATAAGTAATGTTATTTCACTTCAATCTGCATTGGTCAAAGAAATTCCTGAATCTGGATTTATAATCAAACTTTCTTTTATTTTTATTTTGTTATCATTTCTACCTCCTGCACTGATGTTGGCAAGATATGGTTTTAAAGTAAGAGTATTTTTACTTGTAGCTTTCAATGTTTTATTGTGTTTAATTTTTGGTAGAAGACTAGCAATTATAAGTATTTTTGTACCATTTGCTGTTTATTATTATTTTTATATAAAAAGATTTTCTGCATTTACGGGGCTTATAATGTACATTTTTGCATTATTGCTTCTAACAAGCATTGTTGCTTTTCGTATTTCAAATTCTGCAGAAGCAGGTAAATCTATAATTGAAGAAAGTGCTGAATTTTTTGTTTGGGACATGGTCATTACAATAATTAATTCATTTGGTAATGATGAAAGTTTTAGATACGGATTGGATTTTTTACCAAAACAATTATTGTTATTTTGGGGTCTGGATGGAGGATTAAGTGAATACCCATCAATTGGAGAATCTTTAGTTTCAAAATATTTTCCAATTTTTGGCGCAGGAATACCTATGGGAATTTTTGGACTTTTTTATATGCAAGGTGGATTTTTTGCATTAGTACTTCTTTCGTTTCTGTTCGGTGTGCTTTGTAAATATGTGTTTAAATACTTTATTGAAAGAAGTAATAACAAACTATTCTTCCTAACAACATTTCCTTTTTTTATAATTACTTTTTTTCATTTTGTGAGAGTTGGGGATTTTTGGAGAATTATAATTTCTCAGGGAAGAATTTTTCTAGCTATATATTTGGTATACTTTATTATAAATAGATTTAGATTTAATAAGTCATATGGATAGTGAGAATTATAAACCAAATATATCTATAATTATTGTTACATATAACAGTAACCATGTCATTCATAAATGTATAGATTTTTTGTCAAAAGACTTGAATAATAAAATTATTGAGATTGTAGTTATTGATAATGGATCTAAAGATGATCGATATCTTTCAGAATATGATGAAAGACCAGGCATATCAATTCATAAACTCAAAAGAAATATTGGTTTTGGCGCTGCAAATAATGTTGGATACAATAAAATCTCTAAAAATTCTAAATACGTTTTGTTTTTAAATCCTGATGCCTTTGTAACTGATAACCTTTTACAAAATTTATATAATTTTATGGAAAATGAAGATTCAAAAAATATTGCTATTTGCTCTCCACTCCTATTAAGGTATTCCCTTGAAAAGAATCGTCCCTTAGAAGAACTAGATAGTGCTGGTATTAAGAAAAAATGGTATGGAAGATATTATGATTCTTATAGAGGTAAGAAAATAGAAGATCTATATAATTTTTCAGCTGAAAAAAATTTATTAATCTGTGGTGCTTTTATGTTTTGCAGGCAAAAATCTTTGAAAGAAACTTTAAGGAATGGAAAAGTTTGGGATGAGAGAATTTTTATTTATAAGGAGGATATTGATCTTTCTCTGTATTTAATGGAAAAAGGTTGGGATTTAAAAATTTTGCCAGATTTATATGCTTATCATTGTAGAGGATGGAATAAAAAAAGATTGGATGTGTCTTCGAGCGGTATAAAACTATCTCTGAAAGGTGACTGGATAATTCATTTTAAGAAATTTTATAAAACTCGTAATCAATTAATCCATTTAGTATATCTAATATTTAAGTCTTTCATAGTTTTCACTGAGCTTACTTTCAGAAAAGTACTATTGAAAAAATAAAAATTTTAGAAAAAAACTTTTGAATATGTATTATAATAAACTATTTTAGAAAAATTAATTACTATATTGAGGTAAGAAATGAAGATTTTAATTACAGGCGGTGCAGGTTTTATCGGAAGTGCTTTAGTCAGGCAAATCTTAAATTCTACTGATTATAAAGTCTTGAATGTTGATTGCTTAACGTATGCAGGAAATGTAGACTCTCTTAAGAGTATTGAAGAAAATAATAATTATAGTTTTGCTCATGTAGATATATGTAATAAAAGTGATCTTAATAAGTTATTCAACGATTTCAAGCCAAATTTGGTAATGCATTTAGCAGCTGAGAGTCATGTTGATAGATCTATTGATGGTCCATTAAGATTTTTAGAGACTAACATTATTGGCACCTTTAATCTTTTAGATGAAGCTAGACAGTTTTATCAGGGCATTCCTAGTGGTGAGAGGAAAAAATTCAAATTCCATCACATATCAACCGATGAGGTCTATGGTGACCTAGAAAATGATATTGATTTATTCACCGAAAAAACACCCTACGCTCCAAGTTCTCCATATTCAGCAAGTAAGGCAAGTTCCGATCATCTTGTTCGAGCATGGGGTCGAACATTTAATCTTCCAATAGTTATTACAAATTGTTCAAATAATTATGGACCATATCATTTTCCTGAAAAACTTGTGCCACATATTATTTTAAATGCATTACATGGTAAACCTCTTCCAATATATGGTAAAGGAGACCAGATAAGAGATTGGCTTTATGTTGAAGATCATGCAAAAGCGCTTCTTAAAGTTGCTATGGAAGGCGAGTTGGGAGAAACATATAATATTGGTGGAGATAATGAAAAGAAAAATATTGAAGTTGTTAACTTAATTTGTGAGATATTAGAAGAAATGGCTCCGAACAAGCCAGCCGGTATTAATCTTTATAAAGATTTAATTAAGTTTGTTGATGATAGACCAGGTCATGATAGAAGATATGCTATTGATGCTAGTAAAATCAAATCAGAACTTAATTGGTATCCCGAAGAAACTTTTGAAACTGGATTAAGAAAGACAGTTAGATGGTACTTGGATAATAAAACTTGGTGGGAAAGAGTATTGTCTGGTGAATATAAGCTAGAAAGGATTGGTAATACATAGTGAATAGTAAAAGAAAAGGGATTATTTTAGCTGGAGGCTCAGGAACAAGGCTATATCCTGTTACAATAAGCACATCTAAACAATTATTGCCAATATATGATAAGCCAATGATATATTATCCTTTATCGGTGTTAATGCTATCTAATATTCAACAGATTCTACTCATATCAACCCCCGAAGATATTGGAAAATATGAGCAACTATTAGGCAACGGCAAACAATTCGGACTTGAAATTTCATACAAGATTCAACCGAACCCTGGTGGTCTTGCTCAAGCTTTTCTAATTGGTGAAGATTTTATTGGAGATGATAACGTTACTCTCGTTCTCGGAGATAATATATTTTATGGGAAAGATCTTTCTAAATCACTCGAAAGAGCTGCGCAGCAAGATAGTGGAGCTACAGTATTTAGTTATTATGTTGTTGACCCAGAACGTTTTGGTATAGTCGAATTTGATAGTACGGGCCAAGCTTTGTCGATTGAAGAAAAGCCAGAAAAACCTAAATCAAACTTTGCAGTAACTGGTTTATATTTTTATGACAATGATGTAATAAATATCTCTAAATCTATTAAACCTTCGAAAAGAGGTGAACTAGAAATTTCTGATGTAAACAAAGTTTATTTAAAAGATAAAAAATTAAGTGTTGAAACTTTGGGAAGAGGAATTACATGGCTTGACTCCGGAACACATGATTCATTAATAGAGGCTAGTCAGTTTATTCAGACTGTTGAGAAAAGACAAGGCTTGAAAGTTGCGTGTCTTGAAGAGATAGCATATAATAAAAAATGGATATCTAAAAGTTCATTAACTAAAAGTATAAAAAAGTTAGAAAAAACAGCATATGGTGATTACCTAAGCATGCTTCTAGAAAACTAAAAAATTGAAAATTACGAAAACATTATTAGAGGATTGTTTTATTATTGACCCCATTACCTACGGTGATGAAAGAGGATTTTTCTTAGAAACATTTCAAAAAAAACGTTATGAAAATTTGATTGGCCCTGATTTAGAGTTTGTGCAAGATAATCATTCTAGGTCATCATACGGAGTCTTAAGAGGGTTACATTTTCAAAAACTTAAGCCACAAGGAAAGCTAGTAAGAGTTGTTAAAGGTGAAGTTTTTGATGTAGCTGTAGATATTAGAAAAGAATCAGATAGTTTTGGAAAATGGATTGGAGTAAATCTTTCTGAAAAAAATAAAAAACAGCTTTGGGTTCCTCCAGGATTTGCGCACGGATTTTTAGTTTTATCAGACACGGCTGATTTTGAATATAAATGTACTGACTATTATGACGCAGATGATGAATGTAGTATTCTTTGGAATGATTCAGATTTACGAATTAATTGGCCTTTAGAAAATCCTATCTTATCCAAAAAAGATTCTTCTGCTAAAAAACTTATAAATTATTTTAAGTGAAAATTTTAGTAATTGGCTGCAACGGTCAGCTAGGTAAAAGTATTTGTGACATTGTAAAGAATTTACCTTATGAAATTAAATTGACTTCAAGAAAAGAAATTAATATAAGCGATCTCAAAGAAACTAGAAACAAAATAATAGATTACAAACCGAGAATTATTATAAATGCAAGTGCGTATACTGCTGTTGATAATGCAGAAAAATTTCCCAAAGATTCGAATCTCATAAATAATATAGCTGTGGATAATCTTGCAAGAATATGCAATGAAATTAACGGATTATTATTTCATGTATCTACTGATTATGTTTTTGATGGTTTTTCGAAAAAGCCTTATACAGAATATTGCAAAACAAATCCTCAAAGTGAATACGGTGAATCAAAGCTTTTAGGAGAAATTGCTATTAAAAAATCAAATTGCAACTACATAATTTTACGAACTTCGTGGGTTTTTAGTGAATATGGCTCAAATTTTTTAAAAACAATGCTAAATTTATCTCGTTCAAAAAATGAATTAAGGATTGTTAATGATCAAATTGGATGTCCAACTTATGCGAAAGACATTGCTTTGTTAATATTTCATATTATCTCAAAATTAGATGATAACATAAATGTTAAAAAATTATATCATTTCAGTGGAGACGAACAATTAACATGGTTTAGCTTTGCAGAGCTAATTTTTAAAGTTCAAAATAAGTTAAATTTATCCTTCAAATCACCAAGGTTGATTCCAGTTGATTCTAACGATTTAAATTTTTTAGCAGCTCGTCCTCAATTTTCGGTTTTAGATTCATCGCAATTAAAAAAAGAGTATCATTTCAAACCTATGTTATTAAAACAAGCAATAAAAAAAAGTATTAAAAAAATTCATCGAGCAAGTAATATTCATTAATGAATACTATCATAAAAAAGTCTTTGCTATCTTTCTTTCTAAAAATTTGCGGCGCTCTTTCAGGATTACTTATGACTACGATAGTTACTAGAAATTTAATCTTAGAATCTTCGGGTACATTTTTTTTACTATTTGGAATACTATCTGTTTTATTAATTTTCTGTAGTCAAGGAATGCAAATAGGTTATGTAAGGTTTATTGCTAAATTATTTTCAAAGAATAATTGGCCTAAAATCAATTCTCTTTTTTCAATTGGAATACGTTATGTATTTGTTTTATCAGTTTTAATTTCTACAATAATGTTTCTAGCAAGTGATTTTTTATCTATGCATTTACTTAAAAATGAAGGCTTATCATCAGTTCTAAAGATTTTTTCAATCAGTTTGCCTTTTTTTACAATATCAAAATTAATTGGTTCTGCCTTACAAGGACTTGATAAAACATCTTGGACAGTTTTTTTACATAATATTAGTGTTCCAATTCTTTTTTCAATATCAGTTTTTAATGGTTATTTATGTTCAATTGATTTTAGTCTTTATACATTTTCGATTTATTTTTTAATCTCAAGTATATTTAGTTTTATCATTAGTATTTTTTTATGGATAAAAAATAGAAAAAAAGTGGATAAAATAGATACTAGTGAAAATCATTTTTTCCTCAAAACTACAAAATCTTTATGGGTTTTAAGTTCTGCAACAGTTCTTATGGAATGGTCTGGGGTATTGTTAATAGGAATTTTCTCAAATTCAGGTGATGTAGCAATTTTTTCAGTTGCGCACCGAGTTTCAATGCTCACATCCCTAGTATTAATATCTATAAACTTGATTGCAGCGCCAAGATATTCATCATATTTTCATAATAATGAAATTTTAAAAATGCGCTCAACATTTTATTTATGCAGTAAAATAATAATTACTTTATCGTTCCCAATTTTAGTTTTTATAATATTGTTTTCAGATCAAATAATGTCTTTTTTTGGAAATGATTATTACCAAGGAGCAAGAATTCTAAAAATATTAATTGTTGGCCAATTTATTACAGCTTTATGTGGTTCTGTTGAAGAAATATTAAATATGACTGGTCATGAGAATGATATGAGGAGTATAAGAATTTTTTCTTTATTGATAGCATTTTTATTAGGGAGTGTTCTTATAAGTTTCTATGGCGCTTTAGGTGCAGCAATTTCTACAACCTTAGCATTATCGATTCAAAATTTATTAGCTGCATATTTTGTAAAAATTAGATTAGGCTGGAATCCATTAAAATTTTGGCAAATTAATTAATTGAATTAGCTTTATTTTTTTCCCAAAAGTATTTTTGATTACTTAAAAACATTTTAAACTTTGATGAAAAATTTGAACCATAAGAACCAACAAAAAATCCAATCTTAAAACCTAAATATTTGACTACAGTTTCAATAAAAGCATAAATAATTAAATGAGGTCTTTCTTTGAAGATTTTTTTAAAAAATAACTTTGTAAGTTTGGCTCCTCTGCCATTTGTACTACCAACTAACTCTTGTATATATGGTCTTTCACCTCTAATG
>CERI01068517.1_pt1 | contig 10251 bp, 16 predicted proteins | sample 350261 | NCBI WGS metagenome assembly CERI01 (sample SAMEA2620979, study PRJEB7988) | marine metagenome | isolation source: saline water (ENVO:00002010), including
TATATTTATTTTATATTAATTGGATAGTTTTTACTTTCCATTTACAAATATATTGATCATTAAATACCCAAATTTTATCTATAAATATATCACATTGCATTTTAGAAAATCTTGATATATTTAATATATTTATTAATTCTCCATCCCGATTATAAGCATCACATTCAAATTTACTATATCTGAAAGGTAATTTAGTAACCAAATTAGGATCATATTTTTCGTCTTTATCTCTTCTTATTTGTGGTAAATATAATTCTATATTTGATTCATCTAACCCAATATGTTTAATATGTTGAATTTCTAAATTTCTCATAAAATTATAAAACTGATTCATATTTTGATCGTCTTTATAATTTGTAAATTGTAAATTCATAATAAATGAACCATTATTTTCATTTATTTTAAATGGCATTGTCATAACTGGTGTTGTTATTAAAATTTCACTAGTATTTTTATAATTAATATTTATAAAACACAATTGATCATTTAAAATAGGTGTTGTATCATCTCTGTAATATTCTTTTTTTTTAGTATTTGGATTTTTACAATTAAAATTTGTATATCTTATATTTGATAAATCATTATTTGATAAATCATAATATGAGAAATCTTTGTATTTTAATTTGTTCTTTGACATGTATATTATTCTTATAATATATTTTAATCTTTAATATTATATTATCCATTATATTTATTATCAACAATTATCTTTCTCTTGGTTGAATTATTCCATATATTCATACATGGTGTTCCTTCCATTTGTATATGTTGTGGTTTACAAGTTTCTTTTAATGGTTTCTCTGAACCCCACAAAACATTTCCATTTTGACATTTTCCATCTATTTTAAAATTAAAACCTTCATGTTCTTCCGTCGTGAAATCATTTTTTATAGTATTGTTATATTCTTGTAATAAACTCATTATATATATATATATATATAATAATATATAATATTAACTATTTATTTTTCTTTTTGTATTTCTTTTTAGATTTCTTTTTTGATTTCTTTTTTGATTTCTTTTTAGATAAACTTTTTTTGGCTCCATATCCCATTAATAATGCCCCGAATGATACAGGTATTGCTACGGGTGCCGAAACCCCAACAGCAGTTGCTGCGGCAACCGTACAAGCCCCAGCACACACAAACCCGCCCGATTGATTTCTTTTACTTTTATATTTTTTTTTTTTCTTAGTTTTCGCGTTTTTACGTTTGTAATTATATTTTTTATCCATATCCTATATACTATGTAAATTATTTTTTTTTATAATGATATTAATTTCATAATATTATTTCGGTTCCATATATTATAATTTTCTGATAAATGATATGATTCTTCAATTGTTTTTAATAATTCGATCATATTTTGTTTCCATTGTTTTTCTGAATCACCTTTAAATATATATCTCATAGAACCCTCCGATTCGTGGAGTTGTTCTGATAAACTCATATTTTTAAAACCGTTTCTATGTTTTCCTCTTTTATCAACAATTAATAAATTATAAATACCTTTAGCGGCTCTTTCGGGGTCATCAGTCATATTTTCTAAATCTAAATTAGTAACATTGGAACGAATGGATAGTAATATTTGGAATAAAAATAATAAATGACCGACCTTTACCCCAACATTTGAAGATACATTTAATATATGACTTGATAAATAACCTTTATGAATCCCTTCTTCTTCTATAAAATATGAACCACTTGAATATGCCTTGGTATTTAAATCATCAATCATATCATTATTATTTATACTTGAATATCCAAATAAACAAAAGACAGATCCCCTTATACCATTATACATTAAAAATTTTAATTCATTACCATCTTGTAATCCTGTAAATAGATTTTTATATTCTTTTACAATATTATTACCATTTATTCTTAAAATTTCATACCTTTTAATGATATCTTGTCCTCTTAAATGATATGATTCCATTATATAAATATTATTAATAATTTATATTTATATATTATACATATTTATTAATATTTTTAACTATCGACCCCGTATAAACCTCAAATATCACCCATGGTATAACTCCAATTATAGTAGCGAATATGTATACCCATATATCAATTTCAGTTATTCCCCAAAAATAATTTACAATATTAAATGGAATCGGTGATATTCTAGTTATAACATTATATTTAATCCAATCAAATAGATTAAAATCGTTCTGATTATCTAAAATAGTTTTGAATGTAGAACTATCATTTTTTACATTCTCTTTCAAAAAATAACGAGACAAAACAAAAGATATAATACTTGATATGGTTACAATTACCATAGATATTGGAATACCCTTTTTAAATCCAAATATATATCCAGTTACAACATTCACAAAAAAATATAAAAAAAATACAATATTCAAAACTATTCCAATCAATATATAAATGAGTATACCAATAATTCCATAATTCTTTAACATTTTTTCTTCATCTACTAATTGTAATAGTTTTGAGTGCATATATTTATTTTTCAATAATATATATAAAATGACAAGTCCTATTGCAATATATGTATATTTAAAATACCATTTTGATTTTTTTTCTTCGTTGTCCATATATTATATATATATATATAATTTGTTTATTATGATATAATTTAATATATCATTAATTATAATGGGTAATTCACCTTCACAAAGTCAAGATGAACATTTGTATAAAAATTACATTGATAAACAATTTAATACAATTCAACAACAACAAAATCAAATCACACAACTAATAAGCAATATGCAAACTAATAATAGTCCCAATAATAGTGCTGAACTTGAAAAGTTAAAACGACTTAATAAACTTCAAAAAATTAAATATGTTCAAGATATTGAAAAAATTAAAAAATTAAAATCACAACAGCAACAGATACCTAATGGACAGCAACAGATACCTAATGGACAGCAACAGATACCTAATAAATTAAATCCATATAAAATATTAAACGTTGGTAAAAATTATGATAAAAATAGTTTGAAAAAAGCATATCTTAAAGCCGCATTATCATCACACCCCGATAGGGGGGGTACGCAAGAACAATTTCAGCAAGTATCTATTGCCTATGCTGTTTTAATGAAAAAATTTGAAGGTAATCAATATAATGATCACGAACAATTAAAAAAGAGTTATGAAAATAAAGAATTAGATACAGAACAACAAAAAATGACCAATGATAACTTTGATGTCAATGTATTTAATAAAGTATATTCAGAAAATAGAATGGAAGATATATATGATAAAGGGTATGGCGATTGGTTTAAACGTGATGGTCCCCAACATAAAACTAAAATGTTTCAAGGTGAATTTAATAAAGATTTATTTAATAGAGAATTTGAAACTTATAAAAAAACAAATGTAAGTAAATCTAAAGATTTAGCAATCAGAGAACCCACGGAAAATATATCTTATACTGGTTCAGATTCTATTGTTTCATTGGGTCAGAAAAATGTTAAAAACTTTAGTGGTGAATCGGGTGGATTGGGTTATAGAGACTTAAAAGACGCATATGAAAATTCAACATTGATAGATATAAATTCTGTTGATATATCTAATAGAGATAAGGATATACATGCTATTAAATCTTCCAGAACAAATATAAATTATAAGATGTCAAATGGAGACTTACAAAGACAAACCATGATTAGAGAAAGAGAACAAATTCAAGAAAAAGATAGAATTGATAGAATAAAAAATACAGATCAAAGAATATTTAATGATTATCAAAGAATACATAATCGGTTGAGAGGTTAGACAGAAACATTACAACCCGTAACATTATTTCCTCTGTGTTTAATAAATTCTCGTTGTTGGTGAGTAGAACATACACAACCAGTTGAAGTTGAAAATGTGGAAGGACAACATTCGGGACTTACTTTATTATTTGCCAGCATAAATAATTTGTGGGGAGAACTTTCAACACCATCTATGGGGGGTCCCCATAAGGATGTAGGATCTGAAAATACAGGTTTGACTGGAGCTGTTCCACCTTGAACAGTATATAATCCATCATCAGCACTCAATGGTATATCTGATGGTGATTTCATCCAAGAATCAACATTACCCGTTTTTAAGCAAATTCCGTCGAAATTACTCATCTTATCATTTATATTTATACCTGTAGATTTAGGAGGAGATTCATTCGAACCCGTTAAATCATTTACAACACTGGATACTCCGTCTGATATATCAGCTATTATATTTTCTTTAGGTGGGACAATAGGAACTTCAGGGTTAGATACCATACCACCATGATTACATTTCGAACCACTACATCCCGTAACGGGAAATTCAGCAAAATTCTGATTTATATCATAACCTTCTATTTGACTATGTTTCTGATTTATATAAAAATATAAAACTAATAATAAAGTTATTAATGACATTTCAGTCAGTTCATTTGTTTTGAGGACACATAACATGATGTATGAATATGCTATTAATATAATTATGGTTACTACATCTAATTTCATTATATATATATATATATTTATAATATATTTTTTTTTTATAATATTAAAGAATAATTAATAATTATAATTATATATATATATAATTATAATGAATGAGAACTATGAATTTACCAATAAATGGTGTTTGTGGTATCATTCTATAAATGATAATACTTGGGGAAATAATAGTTACAAATTGCTTCTTGAAATAAATAATTTGTATGATTTTAAAATCATGTTAGATAATATTAAAAATGAATATTTTCATAATAGTATGCTTTTTTTAATGCGTAAAGATATTTTCCCCAATTGGGAGGATATTAATAATAAACATGGAAGTTGTATATCTTTAAAAATACCTAATAGAGATATTTTTAAACAATGGGAACTATTAATATCTTTAATTGTGACGCATAAGTTATTTAATTCAGAATGTAAAAATAAAAATATAAATGGTTTATCTATTACCCCCAAAAAAGAATTTAATATATTTAAAATATGGTTTAAAATAGACACTCGAAATTTAAAAGGTATAAATATACATAAACCATACTTAATAAATAAAAACTTCATGTATAAAAAGAATTATCAAGAATCAGTTGATCCAAAACCACCCGTTCCCCGATCACTTAAACTTAATTCTTCAACTACAATTAAATCAAATGGTTGAAGTGTTGCACTACAAATTTGGAATAACCTTTGACCCGCTTTAATTAAATAATCTTCTGAACTTGTATTATCCACTGCCGCAATTATATTTCCTCTATAACCAGCATCAATAATACCAACACTATTAGCCATTCTTAATGGTGTTTTAGAAATTGAAGATCGTGGGTAAAGGTAATATGATAAATTTGGTAATGGTTCTGAATCAGAATCCCAAGAAGTACTTACTTGTTCCATTTCACATTTGATCCCAAAATCTATAAATAATGTTTTCCCAGACTTTATTAATTTATCTTCGTGAAAAAATAAATCTAAACCTGAATCTCCTTCATTAAATGTTGAATGATTATCATAATATTTTTTAATATTATCATTATCTGGTCTCAGTAGTAATCTCATTATATTAATTTATTAATAATTGTATTTTAAGTATATTCTTATATTATTAATAAATTAATATATTTATTAATAATATAAGAATGGATCAATATAATTATCAAAATAATAGTATGATTAGTCCAAGTCATAAATCTGAATTAATCCAATTAATCACATTTATATCATTTGCTGTTTATTGTGTGTGTATTTTTAAAGGATATACCAACGATGGAAACCTTGCTTGGATGGTAACCCCTCTTGTATTTATGGGTTTAATTTCTGTTTATAATGTATGGTTATCAAAAACATTATCAAGTGTAGTATTGTTTATTGTAATAACTATATTATCAATTGTGTTATTTGGTAGTGCTAGATATATAAGAAATAATAAAGGTGAAGGTGATGTACCTGAAGAAGTTAGTATATTAGAGAAAAAATATTTAATATCAATTTTGGTATTTATAGGTATAGCTATAATAACAGCATCACCTGTTGCTGATTGGATTGCTGGTAGTACTCAAGGTGCTATGTATCCCAAGACATTTATATTTATATTTTCTATTATTTGTTTTACAATATATATATTAGTTGATTCAATTAGAAATTATAATTTATTTGATTTAAAATCTATTTTATTTGGATCGGAAGATAAAAAAGTAGATGATGGAATGGGAACTATTATAATTACTGGTTTATGGATGTTTTACTCTTTAATTGTATTTGAAGGAATACAATTTGTGGTTGGTAATTCTGTTTCAGATACTAGACATTATGTTACGATAGCTATTATGACATTATTATGGGTTATATTAGCATTTATTAGTTTCATTAGAACAAATGAAGATTGTGAAAAATGGTCTCATGTTAATAATAAAAATAATTATAAAGAAATAATGATAAATATTATTTCATTTACAGTTGTATTATTTATTTTAACAATAATATATAAAATTAAACCTAGTTTACTATAATATTAAATATAAATGAGATCTCCCTCTACAAGTCCAGAAAATTCACCTAGAAAATGCATTGAGTATAATAACGATATATTATTTAATATACCAGTTGAAGAATATAAACATACAATGTATAGATCAACGTCACCCGAACCATTAGTAAAATATTATAATTTAATATATGCTTTATTTTTATCAGTTTTAATCTTGTATTATTATATATAATAATATATATATATGGTATTTCATTTTCAATCGATTATGAATAAAATAATGAATCAAACACAATTATATACATCCGAAAAAGAAAGTGATAATGAAATAAATAATGATATCATTGTAAAACCTATTGAAAAAACAAAATTGAAAGAAATAATGCGTAAAAATGAATCATTTGATAATTTTGTTAAATTACAATTACCTTGGATTATTTAAATATATAAAATAATAATAATATAATAATTTAAAAATGCATGATATAATAGTTTCAGAACCATATATTGATAACAGACAAAGATATAAAAATGATATATTAACTTATTTAACTTTAATTTTTAATTTAGATATTGCAATTCATATTTATAAATATTATGATCAAATTTATAAAGATAATTTAAATTATCATATATATAAATATAAAATTTTAAAACCTTCTTCTTTATTAGGAAATGATATTATTTATTTAAAACCATATACATTTAATAGAATATTTGATAATAGAATACAATATAATAATTATTATAAATATATATATGCAAAAAGAACAATTCTTAAAATAATAAATATGATAGGTCATCCTGATTTTATTTGTCATACAAATATTGATTTAAAAAAAAGAGGTTGTAAAGGTTTATCAAATTATTTAAGATCTGAATTAGTTATAGGTGTAGAAGGTTATCACAGAGAAATTGGAATTTTAATAAATATGGAACGTATGAAACTAAATGTATGGAAAAAGATAAAAGTTATTGAAGATATATTTAAAATGAATCATGAATATAACCCTCGCGAAGTATGTAGGACAATGTACATACATTATAATTCTTATATAAATATAAATGATTTATATATTACTGGATATATGAATGATACTAATGATATCATTTATGGACCTTAAATAATTTGAAAAAAAATATAAAGATTATTATAATATATATATTATATAATAATGACCACTATAATTGAAAAAGTATATAATGCTAGAGAAACGATTATAGATATATACAAAGATTATGATTGGGATACTAGTACTATTCCTAAATTAAGTATATCCGAATTAGAAACTATGTTTACAAATTATAATTCAGATGACCCGATTATACAAACAATGGGTGGTGGTATGGCATTTACTTTGAGGATAAAACATAACATTATAGAAAATCATAATTTGGTTGTTATATTTTATAATTTATCAAATTCAGATAAGAAAAGTTCAAAAATGAATAAATCTATTATTGATAAAATAAATCAATTATATTTAAATGATTATTTAAATAATGATGATTCTTTATTAATACTTATAAATGAAAGTAATAGTGAATCGATTGAAAAAATAAACCATACCTTAAATTTTAAATTAAAAGAAAATTATATTATCTCTGAAGATATTAAAAAATATATATTTTCAAATATTAATAAAAAATCAGAGGAAAATGAAAATTATAATAAATATAAAGAAAGTTATTTACGGAATTGTATAATAATGAGTTTAGATATGTTTCAAGTTAATTTGCTCAAACATTACCTAGTTCCGAAACATGAAATCATATATGATAAACAAGAAATAGAAGAATTATATAAAAAGCATAATATGAATAAAAACCAGATGCCAATTATAAGTAAAGTTGATAATATTGCTAAAATAATTCGCATAAATATAGGTGATATTTGTAAAATAACTAGAAGGAGTGAAAAATCGGGTCAGAATATATATTATAGATATTGCCGTTAGTTATTCTTTATGGGTCAATACCATATCTTCATAATATTCCATAGGAACATATTTAATGATAGTTGAAGATTTAGTTTTTGGTGATTTGTCGGTTGTGTCGGTCGTATCTGGTTTCTTTGTTTCGCTACCAGCTTTTAATTGATTACCATAACCTAGAGCAATAAATGCAGCTCCAATTATAAATAATATTAAAAACAATGTCATAATATAATATAATATAATATATATTTTTTTTATGGGCATATATGATAAAGTCGATGATAAACAAAAAGAAATTATAATTAAATTTGGGGAAGTTGTTTATACTCTTTTGGGATTACATGAGAAAACTGAAAAGGATATTATTAATATGCTTAATGATACAATAGATATTAAAGAAAAAATAAAAGAGGCATTCACCCATGGTAAAAATATAAATATTGAAGAAATTGATTACTATAAATTTCGGATAACTGAATTAGAAGAAAAAAATAAACTTATGAAAATAGACATTGAAACTCCATATATTGATAATATAAATGAATTACGCCAAGAAATTAAACACAAAGAAGAATTATTACACCAAACAATATTACTTAATCAAGAAAATTATGACAAGGGTTTAAATGAAGGTAAAAATTATAATAATCTATTAGTAGAAGAGAAAAATATACAAATTAAAGATAAAGATGAATTGATTGAATTATATCGTCCAAAAAAATATGATAACATGAAAGAAAAAGGAGATGAGGTTGAAAATATCATATCTGATAGCCTAGTTCGTAATATTGATAGAATGGCATACATTCATGATACAAGTGATATTCGTGGTTCCGGTGATCGGATTATTATTTTTCCAGATTATAAAATGATGATAGAATGTAAAAATAAGGGTGTTATACATAAATCGGATATCGAACAATTCAAAGATCATTATACAAATGATATGAATAGTAAAAAATATGAAATTGCATTATTTATTTCTTATAATTGTGAATATATTTTGGGTAAAGGTTCTTTTAAAATTGAAGAATATAATGGTTATATTATTGGTTATTTAGGTTTATCATCTGATATATGTAAAGACCAAAAAGAATCAATGATATTATATTTTTTAACACTCATAAATGATATGTTTAAACAAAATACAATGGATATATCTATAAATGAAAATTTACAAGATCATTTACTTAAATCTATTTTAGAAGTATATAATGATATCTTGATTATCGAAAAACATGAACTACCTTTGATTGAGTCTATTCAATCAAAATATGAACATAAAAAAAATAAATTACAAGAATATATCATTAATTTTGAAGAAAATGATATTCCTATACCATTAGAAATCCATTCTATTAATGGAACAGAATTAATATTTATTGATAAATTAATTAAAAAAATCGATAAACCCGATTTTATCATTCCAAAACAAAATTGGAAAAAAATATTAATCGAAGAATTTAATTTAGACGAATTTTATCAAAAATTTTTAAATAAAAAAGGAATTACACGTGATAAAATAGTTGAAAGATATAATGATATTAATAATAAACATAAAATAATAGATTAAAAAAATAAACGGTATGTTATATATTAATATTTTCATTAATGGTTTTTATATTACAATCATTTTTATAAAAATACTTAAACAATAAATGAATAAATAATATAATAAGCATGGGTTCCCGAGTGGTCAAATGCGCGACACTTAAGATGTCGTGCGATATGATTCGTAGGTTCGAACCCCACAACATGCAAATATTATGGTCTCTTAGTGAAATCGGTTATCACGTCAGACTTTGAATCTGGAGTTCTGGGTTCGAGTCCCGGAGAGACCTTTTATTTTTATAATTTTCTATAAAAAAAAA
>CERI01072095.1_pt1 | contig 10250 bp, 9 predicted proteins | sample 350261 | NCBI WGS metagenome assembly CERI01 (sample SAMEA2620979, study PRJEB7988) | marine metagenome | isolation source: saline water (ENVO:00002010), including
ATTATTATTTTCTAAATTCATATCTAAAAAAAACTGATGGTTCAGTAATTTCTTGATAAACTCTTTATCATTAGCATTATTAATAATTTTTTGACCAATAAATTCAAATTGCTGCTTTACAATGAAATTGAAGTAATTCGCAAAATCATTGGCTATATTGTAAGAAACTAGCTTACGATGCTTTATGAAGTTATTTTCATTTTCTTGAGATATTAATAATGAAGAAGTATCACTAGATGGTCTCTCAAATCGAATAACCCTCTAGGAATTTATAATTGACAATTAATCTTTGGTTAATATTATTAGTTGGATTAATTAGGTTATATATGCGTTTTATATTTCATTAAAATATACTTAATTATTTAAATATACGCATAAATTTTTGAGTAATTATAGCTAACTATTCCTCAAAAACATTTTATAACCCTTAAAAAACATAAATTCAAGAAACATGTCTAAAAGAATTAAAGCTAAGAAAAAAATCAGCCGTAAATTAGGTGGTAGTATTTGGGGTCAAGCTAATGATCCTTTTCATAAAAGAAATTATAGGCCAGGTCAGCATGGTGCAGCACCAAGAATGCGCAATAGTGACTTTGGTATCCAACTTCGAGCAAAACAAAGAATGAAATTTAGCTATGGAAATATTTCAGAAAAGCAATTTCACAATATATTCGTACAAGCATCTAAAATGAAGGGTGATGTTAGTGAAAACTTTGTCTCCTTATTAGAGCTACGACTTGATTGCGTTATATATAGAGCTAATTTTGTTCCAACAATATTTGCAGCAAGACAATTTGTTAACCATAAACACATTACTGTTAATGGTCAAATTGTAAATATACCTTCATATAGATTAAAAATTGGCGACATTGTTGAAGTTAGAAAAAAATCACAGAAAATTGCAATAGTTATAGAATCTCTTCAAAAAATTGAAAGAGATGTTCCGCCTTATTTGATTCTTGATAAAGATAGCTCTTCAGTTAAAATTGCTCAAAAACCAGCATTTGCTGAAGTTCCATATGCTATAGAAATGCAACCAAGCTTAATTACAGAATTTTACTCAAGATAATTAACATTTTAATATCAATTAATTATATAAGAAATTGTGGAAAATAACATCTCTAAATTGTCAGATATTATTCTGAATTCTTCAATTAAAGCTGCAATTTCTTGTTATGATTGGATAGGTAAAGGAGATAATATGGCTGCTGATGCTGCAGCTGTTAAAGCAATGAGATTAGAATTAAATAAAGCAGCTATCAAAGGAACAATTGTTATTGGTGAAGGTGAAAGAGACCAAGCTCCAATGCTATATATAGGCGAAGAAGTTGGTATTGGAGGTCAAGAAATTGACATAGCTTTAGACCCATTAGAAGGAACATCAATTTGCGCCAATGCTAGAGAGGGATCTCTTGCAGTAATTGCATTTGCTAAAAAAAACTGCTTTTTAAATGCTCCAGATGTCTATATGGATAAAATTGCCATAGGCATTAATTGCAAGGAGCAGCTTATTGACCTAGATATCAGCCCTGCAGAGAATTTAAAAAATTTAGCACTTTTTAAAAAATGCCAAATAAGCGACCTAACAACATTAATATTAAAAAGATCAAGACATGAAGAATTAATCGCCAAAGTTAGAGAAGCTGGCTCTAAGGTAAAATTAATAGATGATGGCGATGTTGCAGGAGTTATTGCATGTACTAATAATATTGATATCTATATGGGAATTGGTGGAGCACCTGAGGGTGTTTTAGCGGCTGCAGCTCTAAAAACAATTGGTGGTCAAATGATGGGTAGACTTATTTTTAATGATAATATAGAGCAAATTAATCGTGCTAAAAAGATGGGCATCTCAAATTTATCTAAAAAATATCTTATTAATGATATGGCCAAAGGAGATGTGCTATTTGCTTGTAGCGGGGTTACTTCTGGCGATTTGCTAAATGGCATTAATAAAAATAATAATATTATTACCACTCAATCTATTATCATGGATTCTTCGCAAAAAAGAACTGACAAAATAACTTCAAAATTTATTATCTAATGCAAGAAACTAAAGTTATTTCGCAATATATTAAAACATTATCATTTGAGGTTCCTGATGCACCTGCAATATTTATTGAAAATAAAGAAAAACCTGATGTTGAATTATCAATAAATCTTGATGCAAGAAAGATAAAAAAAGATCACATTTATGAGATTTCGCTAAAATTTGGAGCCATTGCCAAAATTAATAATGATAAAATACTTTTTGATCTTGAATTAATATATTGCGGTATATTTGATCTTAGCTCAGTTAAGGAAGATGTTTTAGAGCAGGTTATGCTTATATATTGCCCTACTCTATTATTTCCATATTTAAGAAAAATCATTAGCGATGTTACTGCAGAATCTGGATTAAACCCCTTGCAGATTAATCCTATTGATTTTGCAAAATTATATAATAGCAAAAAAAATACCACAAACTCCAAACCGCAAAATGACTTATAATAATTATCAATAATATCCTATAATCTCTGATCGAGATAACTTAATATATTAGCAGAATTTATCTTGGAATATTTTTGATCTTGCCTTGATAAATGCTATAACATCCTTTCCATCACAATATTTCTGAGATAATTGATCAATATTATCATATATTTTTTTACTTAATTCATATATTCTTTTCTTTACCAATGGAAAACTTAAACAGCATTCATTGCAAAAAATCTCTATCTCTTTAAGATTAATATTGTTGCAATTATATTCCCCACCAATTGACATTGCCATAATTTGCGAGGTATCATTATAATATAATGTTGAGAATGCATCATATAATGGTGCAATTTTAGAAATATTTTTATAATAAATTAGCGAAAAATTCTTGCCATGAGCTCTGTTATTACCGATAATAAGGTTAAATAATATCATATTTAAAAAGGCACTTAAATTTGCCGCAGGTATAGAACAATTATTACGAAGAAGATTAAAGCAATCAAAAAGAGATGGTCCACCATCTTGCTGATATTTATTTTTAGGGGGCAATCTTAGAATTTGACAGAAATCTTCCTGATGTAATTTTACTAGATGATTATTTTTAGTAAATATCCTATCATATCTTTGCACCAATAAACAATCAATATTTCCAATAACTCCAATCACAGCATTTACGGCATGAATCTGGCATATTTTAGCTAAATTTAAGCAAATTGCAGTATTAATTACGTAATTTGAAAATCCATTAAATTGGGGCTTTAAAATATGAGTAGAAGGTGCATTATTTAGTGGTAGAAATATTGACCCCTCATCATCAATACAAATTCCTAATTTTGATTTTTCTCCTGAAAGTAAAAATCTAACCCTATCATGCCCTGCTAATAAAGGATTTTTTGGTAATTTAGTTATTAAATTATATAGTTCAATTTCACTCAGTTTCTTATATTGTTGATTATCATTTATTATTTCCTTATCATCATTAACAAAGCTAATAGCACCTGGGCATTCTCCACCAATCTCTTTTAATAAATCAAAATAATTGCAAACCCCAACCCTAAGAATATTTGCTATTAGATCCTTATTATAGCTTTCTGGCAATATTCCAAGAAAAAAATTTTTAAAATCTTCTTCTTTATATGTAACATCACTAAGCGGCAAATTGCAAGATATTGCGCATGAGTTTTTGCTTTCAAGCCAGTCTTGATTGTATTTTAATTGCAAATATCCAAACTCATCATGACTTAATGAAGCGGCAATTTCTTGATTGTAAAGTATATTAAGCTGCTTTGACATTAATTAAATTATCTAATAATCATTTTGAATTGAGCATATTGGCTTAGAAAATCCGATCTTAATTCCAAGTGATTGAAGAACATATAAGGATTTATCAATTTGACAACTTGGTTTACCATTTTCTAATTCTATTATAAATCTTAATCCAGTGCCGCATATTGTTGCAACATCGCATTGTGTTAAATTTAGTTCTTTTCTAACCTCTTTAATTAATGCACCAATATGCTTGCTTGAAATATCCATTTATGTAGTAAATTTAATTTTTAAATTTTTACATTATAATAAATCCTATTTATAATAAAGGTTTAAATATAATGTAAAACACTACTTAAATGAAGCAAAAGCATTAAAACATGCAATAATATGATCTATCGGTAATATTTAGAATATTTAACTGTTTTATAATAAAACATGCTTCATTATGAAGCAATATATTTATTTACTGTCATCTAATTTCTTTTCACCCTTAAACCCAGCAGCGGCACCTGTTCTTGAAACACCTTCAAGTCCAAATGTATTTAATTTAAGCAGAATTTCATCAATCGTTTTTGAGGTACCTATAATCTCAAACACAATTGAATTGCCAGTAATATCAACAATGCTGGTACGATATCTATCAGCAATCTCCATTGCTTTATGCCTCTTATCTTCATCGCCGATAATTTTAACCAAAGCTAATTCTCTCTCAATGTAACCCTCTTCTTTGGTCAATTCTACCGCTCTATGAACTGGCACAATTCTATTTAGTAATTTACATATTAGGTCAATTGTCTTAGAAGTTCCATATGTGGTAATCGTAATTCTTGATATTGTTCTATCTTCATTAATTGGCGCACAATTAAGTGATTCTATGTTATAACCACGAGCAGAGAATAGCTCAACTATTCTAGCCAGCGCACCAAATTCATTATCAACTAATATTGCAATAACATGCTTTTTTGACTCGTCTGACATTTTATTTTGGATTTAAAATTGTAACTTCTCTTTGAGGAAATGGAATAATAATATTATTATCTTTAAATTCCTTCCATATTGACATATATACATCACTTTTTGGGGCGAATAAACCTTCATTTATATCATTAACCCAAAAATATAAATCAAAATTAACACTAGAATCACCAAATTCTTTTAAATAACATCCTGGTTCAATTTCGGGATCATTTGTTATAGTTTGTGGATGCTTTAAGGCGCAATCAAGCATAATATTTTTAGCTTTTTCAAGGTCGCTATCATAAGCAACTCCAATTGATAATTTAATTCTTGCCCTACTATTAGAATATGTCCAATTTACAACCCGTGAAACTATAAATTCTTCATTAGGCATCATAATCTCTTTACCATCAAAGCATTCAATCAAAGTATATCTACCACTAAATCTTTTAATCGTTCCATAGATTGAGCCATCGATTTCTACTATATCTCCAGTTTCAATAGATTTTTCAAATAGGAGGATAATACCGCTTATAAAATTTGAAGCAATTTTTTGCAAACCAAAACCAATACCAACACCAACAGCACCCCCAAGAACCGCCAGTGCAGTTAAATCAACTCCAAAAGTTTTTAATGTTATGATAAATATAAAGAAATATACACCTATATCGATAAATTTAGTTATTATTGTCTTGGTACTAGGCAGTATATTTGGCTTTTTTTCAATAAATTTTTTACTTTTCTTACTAACAAGGCTCGTAAACCAAAATACAAATGCCAATACAATAAAAGCTTTGGCTATTATATATAAGGATAATCTGACATCGCCAATTGTAATTGCAAATCCATCAAGGTAAGTTACTGTTGGCATTAAAATGTTTAAAGCATCAAGAATCAATGTTGCCACCAATAATATACCAATAACATTTACAGCAAAATCATTACCAGTTAACTTTCTTAAAAATTTTAGAAATGCCAATAATAAAACAACCTCAATTGCTGCAATAATAATATAATTTTCCAGCATAAATAAGCTATATATAGAGTTACCTATAGCTAGAGAGATAATAGCAAATAATGGGAAAACAAAAAGATGGATATAGTTATTATATATCTGACTTAATAAGTGCTTTTTAATTCTTTCAGGAACAATTTTTGAAAAAACAAATTTACGATTAAAGCGATATAAAAATACAGAAAATCCATAGCTTATAGCAACAGTAAAAATTTGCCAAAAAAAACTTTTAACCAGCACTGTTGCGTTAAAAAAATTAATTATATTGTCAAAACTCATAAATTATTTCTTAAGTTACTCTCCTTGATTAGCGCAATAACCCGCCTTACCATTAAAATGATATAAACCTTCAAATTTAACAAAATCAAGATTATTTTGAGTAAAATATTGCAATATATCAATTATATCCTTATGTGAAATAGCAATATTTTTATCTTTAATAATATTACTGACTTTTTCAGTGGCATTTTTAGCAATAACTCTAAGTGTCAGCAATCCATTAATAGAATTTGGTATCATATGCTTATCACTAACTGGCCATAATAACAAGCCTTTACAGCTAATGGTTTTAACTTCGAATATTTCACTCTCTAATTTTGTTAAATCTTTAATTAATTGCTCTAATCCATTATTGTAATCTATAAATAAATCAAAACCAATCATGGTCTTTTCTTGTGCAATATTTTGTTTAATATTGTTAATTTTATTATTGTGATTAGTAATTTTATTATCTGATTTTGCAAAATTAGCTTTAGCTAATTTTACTGGCTTAGACCCAATATTATCAATAACAGCCTTGGTAAAATCTTTAGTTCCAACCTTTTTAACACTAATATTATCTTGATATATATCAGCTGTATGAATACCATCTTCTATAGTTTTAAATAATGCATTATGAATCAAGCTAGCTTTATCATTAAGACCGATATGATTTAGCATCATTATTGAGGCTTGTATTAAACCAGATGGGTTCGCAATATCCTTATTAGCAATATCTGGCGCAGAACCATGAATTGCTTCAAACATTGCATATTCTTGACCAATATTTGCAGAACCAGCCAACCCAACCGAACCTGATATTTCGGCAGCTACATCAGAAATAATATCACCATAGAGATTAGTTGTAACAATTACATCAAAATTTTGTGGCTTTGAAGCAACTCTAGCAGTAGCAATATCTATTATATGGTGATCATTTTTAATTTGAGGATAATCCTTAGCTATATCATTAAAAACTTCGTGAAGCAATCCATCAGTAATTTTCATAATATTGTCTTTTGAAAAGCAGCTGACTTTTTTTCTATTATTTTTAACAGCATATTCAAAAGCAAATCTGACTATTTTTTCACACCCTTGTCTAGTTACAATTTTAAGACATTGATAAGAATTTTCAGAATGACGATGCTCAACTCCTGTATATAGATCCTCTTCATTTTCTCTTATTATTGCAAGATCCATATTTTCAAAATTAGTTTTAATAAATGGATAAAATGATCTAATGGGCCTGATATTAGCATATAAACCTAATTTTCTTCTCAAAGTAACATTAAGACTTTTATATCCACCTCCTTGAGGAGTTGTAATTGGAGCTTTTAAGAGTATTTTACTATTTTCTAGATCTTGCCATGCTGAAGGCATAAGACCTGAATTAAATCCTTTTTTATAGATATTTTTACCAACTTCAATTATGTTATAATCTAGGTTTATTTCGGCATTTTTAAAAATTTGCAAGACGCTTTCCATAATTTCGGGACCAATGCCATCGCCATATGCTATTGTAATTTTTTGCATTTTAATATTACCTATGTTTAAATAAATATTATAATAATTTTTTGATAAATTAATGAATGATCTGTTCTACAAAGCTATTATATTCATTCTTGAAATCAAGCATAGTTTTAAAGAAAAACGCGATTCGTCTTTGATAAATTTATCTACAAATTCTGTTAATAAATTTAACAATTATAAAGATAAAATATTTAATATTTTACAAAATCATAATTTATTCATCGCTATAATAGCAATAATTACATTGCTAACTATTATATCACGACTTCAAAATTTTATAGGTCCTACAAGTTCATTTACAATTGATCTTACCAAGGTTTTTTTTGATAAAGATTTTGAAAATTATTTTGCAATTGCACCCATAATATTACTCATAAATAAAATATCCTTAATAATAGCTAATTTGACAAATTTGAATGAGATTATTTTTATACAAATATTCATCTTATTTATAGCCATTATGTCAATTATTGCAAGCTCTGCAATATTAAAGAGATCTATAATCTATTCTAATAAAATATATTACAATTTAATATTAGTATCTTTTGCAATTTCTTTACTAACTCCAATAAACTTTACCTATTATAATGAATATAATATCAATTATTACTATAATTTAATAATACTACCACCCTTTATAAGCTATCTACTTGTTAAAAAGACAAGATTATTTGATAATTTGGCAATAATATTATTATCTTTTTTGCTGATATCAATTAATCCATTTTATTTAATATTAATTATTTTTGGCGAAATTATCAAATATAACAAAATACCAATTAACTATAAAAATTGCTCAATATACATTCTGGCAGCAATTTACTATATTATCTTTTATCATCATTATAATATCACCTGGGAATTTGACAATTTTTACACATTATCTTTACCACTAATATTTTATTTCACTAATTATCAAATCATTAAAAAAGATAAAATAATTCAATATTTTACAAAAATTAGCTTAATATTAGCTTTAATATATGTTATTTCATCTAGTAATAACCATTTGGCTCTTTTTTATTGCATTAGCTTGCCTGCTTTTATCTTAATTTTTTACCACTTTGTTAAAAATAATTTCCTGTTTATTTTTAAATTGTGGTTTTTGGTAATAACAATTTTTATTTTTAGTATTTATAGCCCTACAGAAATTCACCAACTATCATCAAGCTTGATATCTTTTTGGTGGATTGGATCAATTGCAATGGCGCTAAAATTTAAAAATAAAATTGCCAATCAAAATAAAATAATCAGCCTAGCTTCTAAATTTGCAATACCAACAAATTTAAATAATGCGTTAATATTAGGAATTTTTGTTTTAGCCATTACTATTAGTAATTCAAAAATAGATATTACTAAATTAATTTGGCTAGCAAACATCTCTTTATCTTTTTTGCTCATTTATAATTACCAAAAAATTGTCAAATCTGGCAATATATTTGAAGTAATTATTGTTTTTACATTAATATCATCGATTTTAGGTTTTTTTACAAGCGACATTAGCAAAAATAATGAAAAAATTAATCAAGATATCATTAATAATAATTTACTACAAAATATAAATAAATATTCCAATAATAAAGAAACAACCTTTATAAATTTTAGTCACAATATATCTTATCCTATAAAAAATTATCTTAATATTACAAATAAGCTTAATTTAAATGAAAATAAGATTTTATTTAGTAATATTTGGCAAAATAAAATAGACTATCAATTGTTGAAAAATTTAATAGAACTAATATCAAACCCCAATAATGAAATTATAGTAATTCAAAAATACCTTGATAGGCAATCTAGTTTTTGTAATATTGGATTTATAGAATTTTATATGAGAGATGATAATTTTAAAAAGGCCTTTTTACAATATAAATATAAAAATAAAATAACCATTTATAACAATGTCAATAATGATATTAACATTGAAAAAGGCCTTATAAAAAATAATTTAACTAGCAACATTATTACTACTGATATTGAAATTTATTCAAGAAAATAACAAAATAGCTAACAATAATCTTATTAAGTACCTATATCTTGTAATTACAGGATCATCATTAGCATTTGCTTTTGCACCATTTAATTGGTTTTTGGTTGGCGCTATTTCAGTTTCAATTTTATTTATTATTTCAAATAATAGCACAAAATATTCTAAGGTTTTTTTAAACGCCATTATTTACGGTTTCGGCTTTTTTCTTGCTGGTAACTATTGGATTGCAATATCTTTATTAGTCGATGCAAAGCAGCATAGCTGGATGATTCCATTTGCTATAACATTACCGCCCTTATATTTTGCTTTTTATATTGGGCTAGCATGCTTTTGCTATAAAGTCACTATCAATAAATTAAAAATTAGCAATATATCTGCTAGAATCTTATTTTTTGCCATTTTTTGGTTATTATTTGAAATATTAAGAGCTAATATTTTTTCTGGCTTTCCTTGGAATTTAATTGGCTATAGCTGGCTATTTAATATTGAAATTGCACAATTTGCCAGTTTTTTTGGAGTATATGGCTTGTCGTTTTTGGCAATTATAACATTTTTAATTCCATGTTATTTTATCGAAATTAGGGACAATAAAATTAGCTATATTGACCCTAAAAAATTAGCAATTTGCGATAAATTATTCATAATAGCTTTATTAATTTTCTTACTAATTTTATCATTATATGGTCAAAATAAAATTAAAAATAATAAATTAATCGACAAAAATTATAAAATAAGAATAGTACAAGCAAATAT
>CERI01080868.1_pt1 | contig 10235 bp, 10 predicted proteins | sample 350261 | NCBI WGS metagenome assembly CERI01 (sample SAMEA2620979, study PRJEB7988) | marine metagenome | isolation source: saline water (ENVO:00002010), including
CTGTTTCATGATGACTTCTTGAAGGTGAGTGTGTGAATTAAACGAGAAAGGGGTTTTTCATTTGTTTGCTTTGGGGACCAGCACCCGGTTCCTCTACAGCAGAACTGTCTGGAGCAGCAGGGCCTGGCCCAGGCGTGTCTGCAGCAGCAGACTTTTTCTTGCCTTGACCACCACGGACTTCGGAGTTGGCCGCACCATCTGGATACTTTTCTTTATATCTTTCGATTGATTTGATGCATTCGTCAGAATGCTTGCCGAGTGTTCTTGAAAATCCATCCGGATCATCAATATATGCTGCAGCGCGCTTTTGGTGAATTTCGCTTTTTGTTTGTTTTGAGAGAGGTTTGTAGTCTGGGTCATCAAGCCATTTCCACGTTCCTTCAGGATATGTTTCTTTATACTTCTCTTCTGCTTGCTCTCTGCCGGGCACTGGTACCATTTTGGACTTTTTAGTCTCGACTGTCTGGGTGTCTGCCTCTGACATTAACTGACAGATGTGTGCTGTTATATACCACACGCAGGCCTGCACCCGAACCTTTTGGAAAACCGAAAAGCCCGGCCAGTTTGCGAGGGATCATCAGAAGGTCCTCCAGGCCAACAGCTGGGAGCATTTGGCGCAGGAGGTGTTGATCAGCACCCCCCGACGCTTTGGAAAGACGATCAGCGTGTCTATGTTTGCTGCGGGGATTTTGTTTGCGGCGCCATCAGTTGAGTTGAGTATTTATTCAACGTGTAAGCGCATTTCTCAAAAGCTCCTGCGCAATGTTGTCAAGTTCTTTGATATAATTGTCAATCACGACATGGCCAGCGAGGGCTTTCGGGTTATTCGTCAAAATATGGAAGAGATAGGTGGCAGCCAGCGTTCTCTGTTGCATGTTTGTATACACTCAACGTACTGACTATGGATTGCAGTTCTACAGGGTCCGTGCGGCGTGTCAGACGTCCGTATAGTCAATTCTTATCCGTCAAAGGTAATCTAGACTACCCGCGCGCGTTTGCTTGTATGTCCTTGTTCTACTGTGTTGCTAAAAGGCAACAGCGTGTGCAAGTCACGCCACAGTCAAGCATCATAGACCCAATCATAAATTTGATGCACAATGCGGTCAGCATGACGATTATCACCAAACAAAGTCTTCCCATGAGTCTCCAACTTCTTGATTTTTTCTTCCGTCGCAGTGAAAGAAATCTCTGCCAGTTCCTTTCGATGCCTCCATTGCTGGGCTTCGTGTGTGCATTTGTTCAGATTGTTTGTTGCCTCTATCAACCTGTATTTCTTATCTTTCAAATTTTTATCATTATCTTTGATAAGTTGTTTCAGAATCTTTTCCCTTTCAAGTGCGGCGTCATAAAGTTCCTTGCACTCTGTAGACATTATGGCTTCTCCAGTATCGCTGATCTTTAATTTTTGCAGAATATTACCAACGTCGTGTTCGGTGACAGAATTGATGCACAGAGACATTATGTTTGGTGTCTATCCATCAGCGTATGTAAGCTGACGATCTATAAAAAATCAAACGAACGTCAAAGAGTCAATGAAAGACATAGAGTCGTGTGTATTCAAATGCCCCGCGTAGCCAAAAAAGCCAGACGACCCAAGAAAACCAGTGCCGTGCATCGCCAGGGGTGCTGTGGCATTTTTGCGTGCTTGATGGCGGCTGGGATCAAGGTCAAGACTGCGACTGAGATTGAACACTGGAGGCAGGTATGCCGACAGGAAGGCATAGTGAGGAAGAATATTGGCAACTGGCTGGGAGGCACACACGATACAGAGCGGCAGGCGTTGTTGCAGCATCTCGGACTGACAAGTGAGCCGGTTGCGTATCAAGCCAAGACGTTACAGAAGTTGCTGCGGGAGAAGAATATTTATCAGACCAAAGCCAAGTATATCGTGACTGTGACGGGTCACTGTATGTTTCTGCAGACCAACATGCGCAAGACCAAGCTATACCTGATGGACCAACGGGGCACCAAAATGAAGTTGGAATCTCATGACTTGTCCGGGGAACTTAAGAAGCGTGTCGAGTCGGTGTGGCTGGTCACTCCTGCAACAAGTTCACCCCAATCCACAGCTTCTGTACTTTGTATCCTTTGATATGATTCGGCGTTGCCGCGGAGTTTTGACACAAGCAACGCTGCCACCTGGCTGCCACATGCAGCTGCCACATACAGCACTGAGGGTACTGCATACAGTACCAAGGCACCCCCGACCGGCCACCAAAAACCTGGAGCATCCCAGTATCCTAGCTTTTCAGCGTCCCTGAATTCCCGTCCGCTGTAGAAAAAGATAACACAGGCAGCGGCGCAAAACACATCGGGCATATAGAACGGCCATCGTATGTGTTTCAACACTTTCAACCCCAGCAAAACCGAAAAGAAGATCAGCAAGCCAAACATGAGGTGCTCATGCCCATGATACATTGGAGTTGGTGGCGTTCAATTTAAATACATGTTCATCCGTGAACAATATATAAATCAAAACGTATCAGCTTTCAATGCATGTGTCCATTCTGCAATGTCCCATGTCTGCGATTTGCCGTGCAAGCAGAGCCAGGATGTGCTGGTGTCAGCTTATTCAAACGCGTGAGTGGATGGTGCTTGCGACTGACTATGCATCCAAAGAAAAAAAGAATGTCGGTGTACCTGCTTCTACAAAGAAGTCTTTTCAATGAACATGGATGAAAAAGAGTTCAAAGTTCACTGTCAACGTTACTGCCACATACTTGCGTGTAAGTACATTGCCGACGACTGCAATTACTTCAAATATCTTCAAAAACAGGCACTTTTGAAGAATGAGACTGCCATCAAATCCATGACGGCGTTGGATACTATTATGCGTGTTCAACGAGACATCAAGCAAATGATTCAGGATTTGTCAGCCTTGGGGTACAAAAGCGTCGTGGATGTATGTAACGCCATACAGACACAAGAGTCGCTACCATTTCTTGAAGTGAATGGATGGGCAACCTGTGCTTTGTCAGGGGTCAACAGTAACAAACTTTTGCGCTTGAATGCCAGTGATGCGTCCAGCATTTTGATAGACGACATTTACAAACCGTTTGCGTGCATGCTTTGGCTTGCCACTCACATTCAAGACGTTGAATACAACCGCGTTCAAGAGTTCATCAAGACCATCGATGCCAGTTTCAGCATCAAAGAAATGATTCAAGCCCATGACCAGCATGTGCATGATACTCTCGATGACTCGATCCATGAGTATTTCTTGGCATTTGATGCTACCTTTCATGTATTGAAGAACACGTTGACTCATGGCGTGACGGAATCATAGCAAGACTGGAAACAAGGTCAAAATCTGAGTTTATTACCTTTCACACACAAAAACAAATAAATAAAAAAGAAAATACGTTATTTTTTTGGTCGTTGCAACCCCTGTCCACGAGCCGGGCGCTGTGCGTGGCAAGCAGCTGTGTTCATGGAGCCCCAGGCTCCGCAGTGCCAATCTTGGCACAGCGGTGGGCTTTTGTTCCCGGGTACTTCCACAGGCGCAGCGCCAAGCAGCGCATCCAAAGCCACGGGCGCAGAGACAAGCGCTGCACCGGGCAGCGCATCCGGGGCCACGGGCGTAGTGCCAAGCGCTGAACCGCACGGCGAAGCGGGGGCAAAGGCCGCAGAGCCAGGCGGTGCGCCGCACGGCGAAGCGGGAGCAAAGGCCGCAGAGACATGCGCTGTGCTGCAAAGTGCACCCGAAGCCACAGGCGCAAGGCCAAGCGCTGCGCTGTTCGATGCATCGATTGGCACAGCGGCAGGCCGTGCAATGGGCTATGAAGATGGAATCATAGGCCTAGTGCCAAGAACCTTTTTTCGGTCGTCACGGGGTGAGATTGCACCTGGGTCCACAATCAAGGGTTTGTTGGAAGGCGCCGCGATCACATTGACGACCATGCAAACACGCACATCTGAACCTTTTCAATATCCAGGCGGCAATAACTCACTGTCTCTCATTGCGCAAAGCCGTGCAATAGTGCACGTACACTTGTGCTTCGAACCATTGGAGGATGAATGGCCGCCCACTGATTTATTGCAGACCAAGATTGTGAGTTTGTACAATGCATTGATCATCGACATAAAAATTTTTTTGATGGCGAGTGATAGAATCATATACGACAAAGGCGAGAAGGTCCTCGTAGATAAACATGGCAAGATGGTGGAAATGACTATTCCGTTACAAATCGAACCTGGCATAGACAATCATGTCGTACCAGCGCCGGTGTTGGCCATTGCGATGCAGCATGCGATTCAATCGTGGCAAGAATGCAGCAAATCATTGCAAGAAAAGGAAAAAGACAATCATCCAGACAAATACATGCTGCATAAGTTGGTCAACAAACACTTGAAATGCAGTTTGCAGTCAGCTACATTGACCATACAGCCAGACGTCCAGGAAAAGGCATTGGCTTTTGTGGAAAGTGCTTTGTTCATCATGTCCGTATGGGAACACGGTGAGATCAAGGATCCGTTTTTCAACTATTTCGATGGTGGTGGTGTGCCACTGGATCAGGACAATTGCAAAGATGGTAACACCCATATGGTGTCTGATGGTTACACCAAAAATGAGCAGGTGCTCCAAATGCAGCAGATTATGCTGAAGGTCAAGCACATCAACCCTGCCACGGTTTGGAAGGCAAGACAGTATGTTGAAGATCAAGTGCAATGGCGGCAGCGTCATTGGCGTTTAGGGCTGAGGGACGAAGAGTTTCTACCGGACACATATGGCCCCCTGGACATCAAACCCGACTGTACTTGGTACAGGGGCACTATGTTAGCACCAACTCTGCCAAATGCAGTCACAATGCAAGCGTATCACCCAAACCAATTCATGCGGCACTGGTTTTCGGTATATCCAGATCTATTGCGTGCGTTGCAAGCGGAAGGAATCACTGTGATGGACTCAAGCAGGACGTCGCATGTTGCAGTGTCGCGAGATTCACTGTACAGCCAAGTGTATCGGAAATTAGCCTTCACGCGCATTGCTGGGTGTGAGCATGAGTGTCATCACCCATGGCCCGTTGAAAAAGAGGATCAACTTTTCAAGATCAGTGCATTTGCCCACGCGACGCATCATTGCCTCACTCGAGTTTGTTATCCTCAACACAACTGGCCATCAGACGGTCGTATTGGGCCTTATCTTTATTGGTTACTGCCTCCCACGATTTCCCTTTTTGATTCGAATGCAAGCAAATTCGGCAGTGCATTCTACCGCAACCTGTACGCACATTACTGGGCAAACGACAGTATTGACGCAAACGTGACCCAGAAGGCGCTGTGCAAAACGGGAGGATGGCTGCAACGCACTGCAGGGAAATATGAAGCCAAATATAATGCATTGATGCCTGATACTGGTGAAAATCGCCTTGAGCCAATGAAACGTCCTCGTCGATATTTCAAGGCTGTTCATGACACTCAAACGCGCCTGTGCAAGATGTTGGACACAGACGACCACGAGAAGCCCGTATGGACGTACTGGAATCTCAAAGTGCCTGAGGAATTGATGTTCAACAACAATGCTCGGTGTGATGCGCCCTTTTCTGATGCTTTCTGGCTGCACGTAGATGGATTCATCCAATTAAGTGCGAAAATCTCTGTACTGGGTGACAATTTTTGGGTTGAGGTTCGACCTGACGGTAAGGTTCGACATGGCGTGCAACGCCCAATTCGTAACCTCAAACTGATGGATTGGGATCAAGTTTTTCCTTTGTGTGAGAAAAAGCCACGTGCGGTTGAACTGTCTTTTCAGACACCCATGTTACGCAGCATTGACCCTGCCACTGATGCCTTTGCATCTGCGCCACAGTGCGACCAATCAATGGGTACGCTATTCGGCCCCCCTTCACCGAAGCGCCAGGACGGCAAGGCTCCTATGAATGAGTCGGACGACGAAGAGCAATGGCAAAAGCAATTGGAACTTGCTCAGTCAAAACTGAAAGCGATTAGCGACAGGAAAGCCTTTGAAGATCGACGTGCACAGCTCTCACGGAAAATGGAACTTTGCATTACCAAGAATCACGCGATCAACACCCAGCAATCAGAGCTGATCAAAGAACAAGAAAGTCTGAAGCAGATTCAACACGATAAACTCATTGCATTGGAAAAACAGATCGCAATTCGTCTAAAATGCATGTTTGCCGAGACCATCGACATGGTGCAACAATTTGAGAATCAAACACTTGCCTCGCAATTGGCCTCGGCACAAATCAAGGGGCAATTCGAAAGCAATGCTCGAGAAATACAGCAACACAACACTGAACTTGAAAGCTTGAAAGCAGAGTTGGAAAACAAAGTCATTGATCCCAACGTAGTCAGCGACATGTATTCACAAGTTGAGCCTGTGCAGTCTGATGCGGCCAGTGTGTCCGGACAGGCATCCGAAGAAATGTTGGACAATATGACTGCTTCAGCTTTGGGTGTTTCTTGGTTCGATTCGGTGGCAGATAACACGGCCGGTGACTCTGGAAAGCGCATGCGTCGCATAAACGGTGTAAATTTCACACGTCGTCGTAAAGCGGTGATGAAAGTGATTGGTAGGGGTGTCAAAAGCCGTGGTGGAAGTCCTGTTTCAAGTCGCGATGGAGGTCGTGGTGAACGTCGCGGTAAAAGCCGTGGTGGAAGTCCTGTTCCAAGTCGCGAAGAAAGTCGTGGTGAAGGTCGCGGTAAAAGCCGTGGTGGAAGTCCTGTTGCAAGTCACGAACAAAGTCGTGGTAAACGTCGCGTTACAGGAGCTGAATTTTCGATGCGCAAGCACGCCAGAAAAGAAGCAACCAAAAAAAAAGCAAAGCGCAAGTCTGTTTCATCGGCAAAACAAACAGAGCAAAGCGATGACTCGATGGAGTCGATAGACAAAAACAGTGATGACGATGATGAGCATGAGGAAGACAATGATGAGCATGAGGAAGACAATAATGATCATGAGGAAGACAATGATGATCATGAGGAAGACAATGATGATCATGAGGAAGACAGTGATGATCATGAGGCGCGTATTTGCCTTGGCCCCAAGTTGTATAAGAAGACCATGGAGGATGTAAAGGCAGTGGATGCGCTCATTGATAGTGGTGACACAATGAATGAGAAGACACACAAGGTGACAGATGCTCATGCAGGCTGCATGATTAACAATATTCAGTATTGCACTGCCAAAGACGAATCTTTGAAAAGCATCGCCAAAAAATTGAAAATCGAAGACCAACAAAAGGGTCCGGTGATCTTGTGGCTTTTGAACAAGGACATATACGATCTTGACTATCCGGTCAAGACTTTCAAAGCAAAGTCTACGCAGTTCCTCAAAAACACAATTCTGTATGTGCCTCGAGACGTTGGTAAGGATTACAGATCAAAGCACTTTTTGCAACCGGTGAGTATCAATGCAAAACAGTCACGCCGCAACCAAGACTGATTTTACTCAAACAATCGACGCGCCAAAACGGCCATGACAAAAAACAAGTTTATGAAGAAGAATATGTATGCAACGGAGGTGAGCTGCAAAACATGCATGTTCGCGAGATGTGTGTGGGTGCCCAGTGTAGCATCGTCACTTGAGTGCACAAAGTTGGCGTCAGAATAAACTGGTGGAGGATTGGGTGTTACTATTGCACCAGTTGCCTGTGTTTTCGTGAACGTGTACACGGAGTCGAATTCCGCCACAGACAGCATTGTTGCACGGCAAAAAGGACACGTCATGTCTTGGTTCTTTTCTCGTTGTTTGACGTGCCACTGCAGCAAACACTGCGTGTGTATCATGTTAACACTTTTGCAGCACTGTAAACCACAGCTCGTGTAGACAGACGATACAGGCTCCATACAAATGCCGCATGTCACGCCAGGATGCAAGGTAAGCATGTGCATTATATGGACTGTCTGCTGCATTAATACTATACCTCAGTCAACTCTCGTTTGCCGTCTGGGCCGCAGAATGGCCCGTATGGCCAACACGTTGGGAGGTGGTGGTGGTACCACATGACCATTGCTAGACCCGATCATTGACGACGGTGTAGACGGACGGTATGGTGGTGATCGTGCAGGCGTTTGACGCCGCATTTCACGGTCCGAGACAAACGCAGGTGTTACAGGAGGTGACTCTGATGCGGCATCACTGGTGAGGTCAATCACCTCAGACTCAGACTGTGCTGATGCGCGCGCGTGTTGAGGTAAAACTGCGTGCATGATGGTTTGTCGCATATTGGCAATTTCTGCCATGGTGTTGCTGTGTGTGCCCACAGCAGCTTGCACCAGATGGCTGTGTTGGTTAGACGTCGGCCATGTTGCGGGTTGGCCTGGACCACTGATATTATATGTGGCGATGTGAAGTTGTTGTAGTTGCTGGGCGTGTGTCACCGCTGCGTGTTGAAGCATGGCAATATTGCGCATTGCTGTTTGAAATGTGTCACGGAATCGATTGGTTTCCAACTCTGCGTTGCGTCGTTCATAATACAGCTCAAGCATGTTACCTATCGTAAACTGCCGACCAGTCTGTTCTTGCATAAATTGAGTCCGCTTGGCATCAGCCAGGGCCGTTTTCTCCAATTCATACTCCATTCTCAGTACAGTGTTGCGTTCTGTGCTCCAATTTCCAAACTTTAACAAGCCGTTTTGTATGCGCTCAACACAAGCCACAGTAGATGGATCTTTCCATGAAACCAGCTCGAGCACATTGATAGAAAGTTTGAATTGATCCATGACAATGTCCAAATCAACAATGAATTGATCAGTCGCATTGTCATAAAATGTAGACAGACAGGTCTCTCGAACTGACAAAACAATGATGCATTCCCACTGCATTTGACCAGTCTGACTACAATGTATCAGACGCGGGTTCATAGTGTATCGGATGGCTCGCAAAAAGTTGTTGCGATGCTGCACGTTGCCGAAGCCAAACATGGCGACGACTACCGGACGGAAACGATGTCTCGCATTCACACCAACAAAATTGAGTCGAGATTTGATTGTTCTCAGGTCGTTCAAAAGATTCATGATCTCATCGTCAGTATGAGTGTTTTGATTGTGCAGATGTTTCTGGATTTGTGACTTGAATCGTGCCATGTTGTTGGGTATTGTATGAGGCACTGCCTGGGTGTTGACCATGACAGTATTGGTAGTTTTGTCATGCTGCATTCATGTGAATATACTTGCATCACAATGACTCACTGACAATCTTACAAAAAAAGTCTCATGTGAGACGGCTCGGGTTGGTAACATACATCTCACAATCTGGCAGAAGTTTGCACATGTATATAAAAGCCAGGGTCTCGCAGCAGAACAAATGTCCGATTTTTTTTCGGGATTGAGCTCTGGCATTCGTTTCACTGACGCACAAATCAACCAAGGGGGCCCCCTGCCTGGTGGTCCGTACAGTTCTTACGACGGCCGCATCAATGCGGGCACTGATTTGCTGAGCAATATTGGCCCATATGCCGGCCCCAAAGGTGGACAGATGGGCTCTGATCGTAACTATCAGCAAATCCCACACCGTTCACAGCAAATCATCCCCCTTCTTTATTTGCCGAAGGCAGACGATCCTCTGAACGAATGTGTTCCCATTTCACACGCTGTGGACTACGGCGACATAGCATTTGTTCTGAACTCAAATCGCTGTGAGAATTTTATATCACCAGGTTATCTACGACGCGGTCCGCAGCAGGGTAAAGCACCTGGACGCAATGCTTTTTGCAACCTTGTCACTGTCAACTACATTTTGGCTGGGTTGCAGCGTGTCAAACCAGATGAAAAGAAAACGGAATGGCGTCAGCTGGCCGATGATTTTGACTTCAGGCCCCCTGCAGACAAGAATTCCAACATAAACGAAGTATTGCGACTGATTTCCACCCGCATTCTGCCGTTTGGTGTCTGTGCTGGGAGCGAACACCAAGGTGGCAAACACGAGACTGGACTTGCCCCAGTGCAAGCTGCTGTCAATCATGTCACGACAATGACAGTCGACGGACAGACTCGTGACCTGGTCAATGTATGGCGGGGCTGTGACTTGAGCGCTGGGGACAACCTGATTTTTCGTCTGGCCAAAGCTCCCACGCGTCGATTCACTTTGAATCATTACTACAAGGGCACTGTGTCGCAGGAGTTCAGGAATGAATTCGAATGCTGGCAATTGGTTCCCGACCGATTTGAAATGCGTGACGTTCCCAAAAGCATCCCACCACACAAAATCAGTCATTACGAACAGATGCAGAATGTCTATGACTATAGATTTGATGGTTATTGGCGGATAG
>CERI01018324.1_pt1 | contig 10233 bp, 8 predicted proteins | sample 350261 | NCBI WGS metagenome assembly CERI01 (sample SAMEA2620979, study PRJEB7988) | marine metagenome | isolation source: saline water (ENVO:00002010), including
GCGTAATAGTCTACAGCCCTTTTTAACAGATGATGTTCTTGGGCTGACACTATATATTGTGATACTTGTCTTTTGCACAACCAAGACAAAAGGCCTTTAATATCTTTTACTAGCGGGGGAGAAAACATGGCTTTTTTATATTTTTCAATAAAAACCAAACTAAGGCTTTCAAAAGATTCTTCTGAAAAATCAAAACCCAACTTCGTATAGTAGTCTTTAACAGGAAAAACAAAAGCAGAACGATATTGTTCAAGAGTAATAGGAGGAAGGCTTCTTTCACTTAAAAAATCATTCATGATTTTAATAAAGACCGATGCATCATTTACAATGGTTCCATTCCAATCCCAAATGATAGATAAATTATTTTTCATTTATTAGATAGCTTAAAGAGCATTTCATGGGTATATATTCCATCGTGGTGGTTGTCTTCCCAAAAAAGCCTAACACCATAAAGCCCTATTTTTTCAAACCTAGAAAGCAAATAGGATGATTCGGAGAGCTGAGGCTTTCCCTTGTAAACATTTCCGAAAACATCTTTTTCGCCGGAGCAAAAAGCACAAGGACATGCATCTCTCAATTCTTTTAAATCAATATAGCCCGTGCTTTGATCATCCCAAACAATGGCCATTTCGTTTGCAAAAATTGATATGGTTTTAATATTCATAGAAATAAAAAGTATTTATTGTTTTAATTGGCAGAAAATACCACTAAATTTATAATAATTTTATCTAATAAATGAACTTCATAAAATTAATATTTATTATTTTTATAATAAACAGCCTAAATGGCCAAGCCATTTCGACCCCCAAAACAATCAAGCCATTAATGCAAATAGAAAGCATTTCTTCTGAATCTGCCGTCTCTTTTATAGGAATAGAAGAGGGGGAGTTTTTTCAAACAGCAAAGCTTTATGATATAAACAAGGAAAACGTATTAATGCCACTTGAAGACAGATTTAATGTTCAGGCTTGCGTTCAAGAAGGCTGTGCAAGTTATTTTTCAGGAGGGCATTATGGAGACATAACAGGAGAAGGCATACCAGAAATTGTTTTATTGATAACCAACCCCTCGTATGGAACTCAGGTTTTAATCTGGGCGTCTCAAGAAGATGGTTCATATAAAATGCTAGAAAAGCCCTATTTAATAAACAGCAAAAAAAACTCATCAGAAGCGATAAATTCTTTTTTAGAAACAGTATACCCAGACAAAGACAACGAGATAATTGTGAGCATAGGTAGCCCCGATCGAAAAGTTGTAATATTAAACTATGACGGTAAAATATCATCTAAAACAATAGCAGAAGAGTTCTTAGAAAATAGCGTTGGCCCTCTTGTTTTAAAGCTGCAGGACTTTAATAATGACGGATTAAAAGATATTTATATTCTAAATAACGGCCGATTAAAAGAAGAAAAAGCCTATCTTTCTCCAGCTCACGAGTCAAGTAATAAAAAGTTTTATAATGAAAAAAATCTGCTAAAAGATGTTATATTTTATTCAAATGGAAAAGAAACAGTTCAAATCAACCTCTTACAAGACAACACGCTATCTATTCCAGCCTGGAAAAAAACAAAAAACATTGATCTGCAAAAGCCTGTTAAGTTGATATCTGTTTTAAATGAAACCCTTTTTGTTTTAAACGAAAAAGGAGACATTGTAGAATACTTAATAAACAAAGAAAGCAAAGCCCTAGATCGAGGCAAAATTATTAAGAATCAGTTTAACAAAACAGACTATGAAACAGTTTATTCTTTATTGCTTGACGATTCTCGAATAATTTTAAGTCATGACAAAAACCCTGAAATTCTTTTAACCTCCCTTAAACAAAAAACAGAGTCTACGGAGGTTGAAAACAAGACAAAAACAAACATTGCAGAAAAAAATCAATTAGAAGAAGACAAAACACAAAGCCAGGGTCTTCCGAAGGGGAGAAACAGAGAGGAACCGGACTTATTATTAAACAGCTCTACAGTAGTCAAGCTTGATCAAGATACAATTTTTGTTAATGTAGGAGAGCCAACGGCTATTAAACTAAACTTTAATCCAGAATATGAATTCTTAGATTTAGAAGAAAAAACAACGCCCAAAAACATGAGCTTAGACGTATCTTCTTTATCTTTTATGTGGACTCCAACAACGGAAGACGCTGGATATAATAATTTGAGTTATTTAATGTCTTATAACAAAAACACAGGTCTCACAAAGGTTCAAGAAAATGGAAAATTTAAACTTAAAAAAAACCTTGAAAAAACTCAAGCAGAACATAGCCATGTTATTTTTGTAAATTCCCCTCCAGAAATTAAAATTGAAAAAAAGAACTACGTTATCCAGGAAGATAAAGAACTCATTGTTCCAATATATATTAGCGACATTAACACCGAGCAAAGGCTCTCTCTAGACTTTAAGCCTAGAGAAATCCAAAAAGCATTTATAGCAGATAGAAAATTTTATTGGACCCCAAATAAAACAAACTTTGGAAAGAATAGCATAGAATTTATTGTGAATGATGGTTTTGTAAGCAGCTACGAAAAAATAAGCGTGACTGTTGACACAACAAGAGTTGTTGTTGAAAACGAAGAAGAGTTTATTGCGACTGTAAATGAAGAATTTATCCACAGAATAGGCCTTCTTCCAGAAACAGAAGTGGAAATTTTAAAGGGCCCAGAAAACTTAAGGATTTCAAAAGATGGCACGGTACACTGGATACCAACAAACCCCGAGCTTGGAAGCCATTTTATTCAAATTGAAATTAGAGAAAAAGAACAGTCATCTCTTTATAACATGAAAGTTTTTGTAAATGCAAAACCCGTAATCTCCTATCGGCCAGACTTAATTGAATATATAAGCCTTAATAATGATTTTATTTTTGATTGTAGAAGTTTTGATCAGAATATAAATCAAAGTTTATACTGGGCTTTACAAGGCCCAGAAGGAATGAAAAACAACAAGAATATTCTTAGCTGGAAGGCCACAACCCCAGATTATGTTTTTTATTCTCTTTTGTTAACAGATAAAATTGACACAACGATATTTAATGGTGCGCTATATGTTAACGATATTCCTAAAATAATAAGCACCCCACCGCAGTATATTAAGCTGGGAGACACACTAAACTATTCTGTTATAATTGAAGATTTAAATAAAAAAAGTGCATTTAATATGCAGGAACCAAATGATCATATTTATTATTTAGATACAGCACCAAAGACGATGAAACTTGAGAACAATCAAATTTCATGGACACCTAGCCCAGAAGATATTGGACCACATCAAATTAAGATAACAGTAACCGATGGTTTAGACCCGGCCGAACAAAGCTTTACTCTTTTCGTAAACGATCAACCAACTATTATTAGCGTAAATGAGCTTAAAATTCAACCCGGAGATACCTTGCACCACTTTGTTCAGGCTCAAGATGCAAATTCTTTGTCTCGCCTTACATATGGAATTAATTCTGACATTGATACAATGACCCTTAATGGCAAAACAGGTGAAATTTTTTGGACACCAAAAGAAGAAGACATTGGAAAACATCAAATAGAAGTGAGTGTTTCAGATGGGTTTGATTTAAGCAAAGACATTCAAACAATTAATATTTTAGTATATAAAAACCCAGAGTTTGATTTTGAATTTTTACCAGAAGCATATGCAGGCTCAGAATATAACTACACCCTAAAAGCACATGACATGTTTTTCAATGCACTGCCGGAACAAGATATTTTTATTGAAATAAAAGAAACAACAATTAAAGCAACAGGCCTGGACTCGCTGAATTATAACTTAAACATGTTGCCAACCTATGATGAGATTGGAAATCAAAAAATAACTCTTTTACTGTCTGATTCTTTTAATAATAGAGTAGAACAGGAGTTTTCCCTAAAGGTATTAACCAGCCCTTGCGAGACAACAGACACCGTCTACATTGAAAACCAGGAAGTTGTGAGTAGGTTGCAAAAAATTGATAAATCAATAGTTTATGCTTCTAAAAATGAAAAAATAAACCTAGGTAGTAGTACTAGCGCAATAGACACAATATATATAACTAAATATGATACAACAATTACAAACATAACAGATTCAATTTTTGTAGTAGTAGAAGAAAAAAAGAAAGAAAAAGTTAAAGAGATAAGCAATAGAGAAAAAAGAAAACTTGCAAGACAAGAAAGACGAGCAGCGAGACAAACAAAAAAACTTATTAAGAGAACAAAAAATTTAAATCAAATTGCTGAAGACAAAGCAGCAATAGAAGAAAAAGAAAAAAAACAACTAGTAGCGATAGAATCTGCACCCCCGGTTGTAAAAAAAGAACACCAAACAATCAGTATTATCAACAAGGAAACGGTCGTTGTAGAAAAAGTTTTATTAAAAAAAGAAGAGCCTGAACCGATAACAAAAGCACCACAAAAAGTTAATCAAATTAAATTTTCTCCAATCAATGTTCCAGTCTTTAACGACATGGTATTAGGAGTAAAAACCGGCCCAACAAGTAGCTTTAGCACGCATGATTTTGGGAAAAAAAGTATAAAGACAAGCCAAAAAATAGAATTCAATACACCGGATTTTTTAAAGCAGGACATGTATTGGTATATAAAATAACTATAGACTAAATGAAAAAAATATGCATTATTGGTTCTGGCTTGTCTGGTCTGGCCTGTGCTCACTACCTTAAAGCACATAAATATGAAATAAAAATATTTGAACAAAATAGTTTCCCAGGCGGGAGAGCTAGATCCGAACAAATAAAAGAGTATACCTGCGATATTGGTTTCCAAGTGTTATTAAACAATTATGACGAGCTTAAAAGAATGAACGTGTATAAAAAACTTAATATGCGCTATTTTGATTCAGGTGCTCAAATATATTTAAAAAACAAAAGACTGTCTATTTATCACCCCTTTTATCACCCTCTAAAATCATTAAAAGCCAATTTTAGTTCTATTGTCTCTATTAGAGACGTTTTAAATATTATAATTGCAATGTTTTTTAGTAAAAAGCATAAAATTTCAACAGGCACATACATTAACAAAGTTTTTAGTACAAAAATTAAAAAAACCTTTCTTTACCCTTTTTTTAGAGGAGTTTTTTTATCAAAAAATTTAGAAAGAGACAGGGCTTTTTTTATTAAGCTATTAAAAAAATTTACTTTTGGGCGGGCTGGACTACCAGCCAAGGGAATGTCAGAACTACCCAAGCAGATTATAAAGAACTCAGGATTAAAAATCAACCACAACATGTGTTTAAAATCAATTAAAGGTAAAAGCGCAATTTTTGAAAATGGGCATGTAGAAGTTTTTGATAAAATTGTTTTATCTATGCCAATAAATGAAATTAATAAAATTTATAATTCAAATATTGAACCAGAATACAACACCAACACAACCTGTTATTTTTCATCCTTAAAGAATGTTTTGGGAAAGTCCATTTTGCTGGTTCCAGATGAAGGCTTGGAAATAAACTCAATTCAATGCCTATCCAATATATCTCCACAATATTCTACAAATAAAAGATCTCTATATTCAGTATCAACTCTAAAAGAAAATGCTTCCATTGAGAAAATTCAACAGGAATTCCAAGAGATTACAGGTCTAAAATCTCCAGAGGTTGTTTTTGTTAAAAAATATAATATTAGATGTGCTCTTCCAAAAAAAAATGAACACATTATAAACACTAACTCCTTTTATTTTTGCGGGGACTGGGATAAAGAGCCTTCAATTGATGGTGCGCTTAAGAGCGGAAGGCTTACAGCAGAAAAAATTATAGGTTAAATTTTTAATTAGAACAAACAACACTCATGTTTTTGTTGATGCTTTTAATTTCAGCTTTTAAGTTCATTTTGTTAATAGACTAACCAAAGAATCAACATCTTTTATTTTATGCTCTACATCCAATATAAATAAATCATACTTTTTAAATTGTTCATATATTTTATAAAAGTCTTTTTTGGTAGTAATGAGAGAAGATTTTTTTGATTTATTAAGTTCTTTTTTAATGTCCTTAATATCTTGCATAGAATAGTTGTGGTGATCAGAAAAAGAAAAAAAAGTGTTTTTTGTAGACCAGCTTTCTAAAACCATTTTTTTAAACAAAGCGTTGTTTGATACTCCGCTACAGCCAACAAAAAAACCAGGTTGTTTGATGTTTTTATCGTTAAAAGATTTATTTTTAAAGGAAAACTTTTTAATTGTCTGCTCGAAGGTGCTCTCAAAAACAGAAGTACCCGCATTAATATTTTTATTTACGATGTTTTTTAAACCTAAAAAGCCCTGTGCTTTAAAGTTTGTTTTTGTATAAACAACCGCGCTCGCTCTATTAAGCGCAGACAGCGGCTCTCTTAAAAAGCCGAAAGGTAGAAGGTTGTAATTATTTAACGATTTAGAAGCATCTATTAAAACAATGTCGCAATCTCTTTTTATTTTTAATGATTGAAAACCATCGTCTAATAAAATTAATTGAGGGTTAAAACTTTTAATTGCAAGATCAATTGCATCTTTTTTATTGCCGACAACAACAGGGGTGTGAAGAAGTGTTTGAGCAAGCATGTAGGGTTCATCTCCAGACTCATCAATATGTGAAACAACTTTTTGATTGTTTGAAACAATGGCCAAGCCCTTGGTTGTTTTTTTATATCCCCGGCTAACAACACAATGAGAAATATTGTTTTTTGTAAGCTTTTGAGATAAAAGCTGCACCATTGGCGTTTTGCCTGCCCCCCCCACACTTATATTGCCAATAGATATTATTTTAACTTTAAATTTATGTTTAGGAATGAAATTAATAAAAAGCAAAAACCGCCACAGCCAATAGATTTTCAAATAAAATTTAGATAAGAGATAATTAATTGGATTCATCTAAGAAGGCGTTTAGTTTTTTTTGATTATTATTAATATATGTAGAGATTTTATCACTTGAACTTGAGTGGCGATCTAAGTATTGATCTTCAAGCCGAATATAGATAGTGCTAAAGGGTTTAGGTATTTTTGTTTTATCCCAGCTTGGGAGCTCCCAAAAAGAGCTTGCTGTTGCAGCGGCAGCAACAACCGAAACATTGTTTTTATGTGCTAGTTTTATGGAGCCCTCTTTTGCAATTTCTGCAGGCCCCTTTGGTCCATCAACAGTAACAGCAATGGTAGCGTTATCATTTTTAAATAACAGTTTCATTTGTTTAATAACATTAATAAAACCCCTTGTGCTCGACCCTTTAATGAGCTGAACTCCCCAGGAATTAAGAATTCTAGCCAAAATCTCAGAGTCTTTATGTGTACTGGAAATAGCCCAAACCTGATGGTCTTGTTTTTTAAAAAATTTTGAGAAATAAACCAAACGATTATGCCAGAGACATATTAAAAGAGGTTTGCTTTTATTTTTTTTAAGGATGTCTTTATTAATAACAACCCAGCGACATGTTAAAAAAATAATATTAAATAAAACTTTAAGAAAGATTGATAAGCAGTAACTAATCATAACGAACAATATACTTTGCTGTTTTTATATATGCATCTCCTCTTCCAAGAGAATCCTTAACATCTTTTAAATCTTTTTTTATTTTTTTTGAATTATTTAAAATCTTTAATAGTTGATTTGCTATTTTTTGCGGGGTTGCTTCTTTTTGAACAAGCTCAGGAATTATTTCTTTATTTGCCAATAAATTAACAATACATATAAAAGGAACAGACAAAAAAGACTTTGCAATTAACCAGCTTATAAAAGACGTTTTATAAATAACAACAAAAGGAGTTTTTGTAATGGCACACTCCAGGGTTGCAGTACCAGAAGTAACTACAGCACCGCATGATTTTAAAAAAACATCAGAAGATTTTTCTTGAACAACCTTAATGTTTTTATCTACAAGAGACTGTGTTTTTTGCGTAGAAAGGCCGGGGGCAATGTTTAGTATAAAATTTAGATGTGGGTTTTTTTCTTTTAGCAACCGGGAGGTTCTATTTAATAAAGGTAAATGTTTTTTTATTTCTTGAGATCTACTGCCGGGAAAAAAAGCAATAGTTTGAGAGTTGTCAGAATCTTTTTGCGCACCTGTTTTTTTAAACTGATCTATTAATGGATGCCCAAAAAATTCAACATCTAAATCATATTTTTTAAACCAGTCTACTTCAAAAGGGAAAACAACAATAAGCCTGTCTATGTATTTTTTAATTAAATAAACGCGCTTCTTTTTCCAAGCCCAAACCTGGGGACTGATATAATAAAGAATAGGTATCTTAATGGTTTTTTTTAGGCTTTTTGCCAAGCTTAAGTTAAAACCTGGGTAATCAATTAAAATAATTTTTTTAGGCTTTAATTGAAGAATAGAATTTATAATGTTTTTTTTAAGCTGTAAAAAAAACCGAAGATCTTTTAATACCTCCCAAAATCCCATGACAGAGAGCCTTTGAAAACTAACTGTAGTCTTGAGCCCAGCTTTTTGCATTAAAGGTCCACCAAGGCCTTGAAATTCAGCAGACAGGTCTATCTTCTTAATCTCATTTATTAAGCTTGCTCCATGAAGATCTCCAGAAGGCTCACCTGCAATAATATAGTATAAGTTTTTATTCAATGATTTTTTGAATTTGTTCGGCTATTTCTAGTGTTTCTAATGCTTCTTCAGCGGGCACCGCCACGCTTGTCTTAGCATGTATACTATTAATAAAGCAAAATAGTTCCTCATATAGCGCATTTGTAGAATTTAGAGCGTACTGAGTTTCTTCTAGTTTTTTTTGTTCGTTAATTTTCCAGGTGTTCAGGCTCGGAACATTAAAGTCAATCATGCTGTATGACTTCTTTTCAAATAGCCTCATTTGCCTCATCTGCTTTAAAGAAATGCGACTTGCGGTAAGGTTTACAGTGCACCCATTCTGAAATTCAATTCTACTATTTGCAAGATCAACAGTGTCAGTAAGCACTGCTTTTCCACTTGCATAAATATTTTTAATTTTTGAAGGGACAAGTTTAAGTATTAAATCAATATCATGAACCATTAAATCTAAGATGACATCCACATCTGTTCCTCTTGGATTATAATTTGAAAGCCTGTGACATTCAATAAATTCAGGATTTGGTTTGTTTTTAAATAATTGAATAAAAGCAGCGTTAAATCTCTCAATATGTCCAACCTGAATTTTAAGATTCTTTTTATTTTTGAGAGCGATAAGCTCTTTGGCCTCAGATATTGTTTTTGTAAATGGTTTTTCAATAAAAAGATGACAGTTGCTTTTCAAAGCTATTTTAGAAACTTCAAAATGATTAGTCGCTGGGGTTGCTATAGATAGAGCATCACACTCTTCCGCTAACTCTTCAATAGATAAATATTGTTGAGTATTATATTTTTTTGCGAGGCTATGAGAGCTATGATCAAGAATATCATAGACACCAACAAGGCTGGCTGTTTTAATTTTATTTATTTGCATTGCATGATAACTTCCAAGATGGCCAGCGCCTATAATGCCGTATTTAAGTTTTTTTAACATAAAAAAATTTAATAAATATTATCTATCTATTATAAGATTAGTTTTCAATTGCATAATGATATGTTTTAGTAATATTATTAGCTATTAATTATGAATCATAATTTTAGACAAAACGCACCAACAGTTTTTCTCTTTTTAGGTTACCTCGTTTATTTTGTTTTATTGCTTCAGGTTTCTTTTTCTGTTGCAGTGATATGGATGCTGGTGCTTATATATTTATGGATTGCGCTTACGCTTTACTTTAATGCATACAGCAGAGGCTCATTATTATATGCTCTGTCTGCCTCGGGCGTTTTGGTTTCTCTTTCAATATTTTTCTTAAATGGCATTGAAGAAGTCCCTTTTCCTGAGGGCGCTATTGTTTTTCATTTAGAGGGCATCGTACAATCATTATTTCTTCTGTTTTTATGTAGTATCCCGGTTCTTTTCAAAATTATTCCACAACAAGCCGGTGTTGCAAGCGATGTAGAAAACAAGGTCATTCAAAAAAAAATGACCCAATTAGCTCAAGAACCACAAAAACCTGCAAGTCAAGTTCGGTCTGAGGACTGGGAAGAAGCAACAATTGAAGACTTAGACTCTGGTAATTTTGAAGCATTATAATATCCCTTTAAAATAGAGCATAAAAAAGACGCCCTTACAATATAATAACTAATATTTAGGTTGTTATTTTTAGCGTATAGCCAAAACAAAAAACTTAAAACAAGGCTGTTAAAAAGTTTAAAAAAGTGATTGCTGTATAATAAAAGAGGAAGCTTAATTACTTCTTTTTTTA